>Ga0209083_1000186_pt1 | contig 97145 bp, 104 predicted proteins | sample AM7aDNAmetaG_FD_184132 | JGI IMG/M metagenome (GOLD analysis project Ga0209083, IMG submission 184132) | Freshwater microbial communities from Finland to study Microbial Dark Matter (Phase II) - AM7a DNA metaG (SPAdes) (version 3) | ecosystem: Environmental > Aquatic > Freshwater > Lake ...
GTTCTGAGGGGAAGAATTCACCATACTTGTATATTCTACCCTTAGTATCTATGTATGGCATATCTGACATGTGTTTGATGATTTTGGGTATCATTTCTTCGTATTCTTCCTTGGTGTATTGGTGGTTGAGGATGCAGTATTGTTTACCGTGCAATCCATAACAACCAAAAAGATTACTTGAATTTTGTATATTAAAAGAATATTGAACATTATTTGAATCATAACAAACAACAGTTCCTATAACACTTGAAGATTCATTAATATCTAATCCTTCATATAAAAACGATGAACCCCAACCAGCTCCAGGACCTGTGTCATATAAATCTTTAGTATTAAAACCACTCCAATCAACATATCTACAATTTTCAGCATTATCACCTCCAAAGTCAAAACAATTTACACAATTTTTAGTATTCTTTAAATGATCACCAGTGGAACCATAACAATTTATTAAATCAGTAAATCTATGAATACTTGTAAAATAAATTTCTTCATAAAATTTTTCTTTTATGATCTTAATATTACTATAACTTCCCATATTAATTTCATTTATCTTCAATTCATACTCTTGTTTAGAAAATTGTTGATTAAAATAACAATAATTCTTTCCACGAAGGTTCGAGCAACCAAAACAATTCTGACAATTCTTACAATTATATAAAAAAGCTGAATTATTACATGCCTCACATTGATATGAAAAAGATATTAAATAACACTTACGACAATATAAACTGTCATAACAAAGTTCACTATTATCAACGATATATAAATCCATTGAATCTTTATCTTTCATAGCCCTATTAGCATAGGATACTTTCTCATTCCAACCACTACCACTAATTAAATAACAATCTTTATTCCACGCAGCCGAACTACAATAATCACTATTTATTGATTGAGTATTTGATAGTGAAATAATAGGAACTTTACTTAATAATTCTTTATATTGTTCAAAAAATGAACGAGAAAAATCATAACCCATACCATAGTCTAATGGATTCCATTTATCACTCCACCAATAATTTTGATCATAAACGATATGTTCTGAATCTTGAGAATATAAACTAATTATGTTTTCTTCATGATTAGGAGCATTACACTTGCGTTTATAATAAGTTCTTTCATTTCTCCATATCCATCTTCTATTTCTACGACATTCAGGACAAAAAGTTGGAGGTGGTACTTTAATCTTCTCATAGAATAAGAAATCCTCAGGCTCTATAATGAAATCAAGTTTACAATTCTGACAATTTTTTGTTTTTATTTTATATTCCATATTAATTAATATACTTCACTCTGGTAACACTTATCACAATAAACTATTTTGGAAATATTTGGAGGATATGAGGTAATAATTTTTATACCACATTTATCACAATTACGATCATAAAATATAGGTGAATTAAGTCTTTTTATTCTTTTTAAATATCTACAGTCTGGACAAATACGAGGTATAGGAAGACCAAACTTTTTTAGTAACTGTAATTCACCGCTCATTATCTTATAAAACTTGCTACAAGAACATTGAATAATCTCATTAATGAAATCATCCTTTATATTATATATACTATCGGGAATATCTTCTAATTCTATTGTTTTTTGATAATCTGGCTTTTTTAAATCAGAATAAGAAAACCCAGATTCTTCAATTTCTTTTTTATCTAATGGAAAATATTGATTTGCAAATGATTCATTATAAGAAAATGGAGATAAATCATATGGGAAAAAATCACCATATTTCCAAATTCTTCCTTTTGAATCAATATATGGATTTAAATTCATATCATCAATAATTTGTAATCGTAATTTTTCATATTCTTCTTTCGAATATTGTTTATTTAGTATGCAATACTCTTTTTTACGTAAATTTATACAACCAAAACAATTTTTTATACCGATACCATACATTGAATATTCCACTTCTCTTGAATTTTTAAATACACCATCACTATACTTAATCTCATACACACCTTCTCCAATTGAAACACTATCAATACAAAATTCTAAACCATTCCCCCATTCTGTAATATCATATGCATCACGAAAAGTTGGTAATGTAATAAACTGCGAATAAGCACCATCCTCAACAGAAACTGCTTGATAACAATTCTTTGCATTTTTAGAATTATATACATATGAACCTGACACATTACTATTCATCCTTTCATACATATATTTCCTTGGAAATTTATCCCAAAAATCATAGATATTTTTCTCAACTTTTATATTTGAAGAATACTTATCTAACTCCATCTCTTTAACTTTTTTCTTAAATTCTTCTTTAGAAACAGATTCATTAAAAATATAATTACTTTTATTTCTAAGATTTACACATCCAAAACAATTAATGCACCCAATACAATCCTTGGAATACCATACGTTTATAGATTCTGGACAATTTTCTGAAAAAAATACACTAGAACCATCACCACCTATACAACCATATGAAAGTTCAGTCTTATTCATCATTAAACAATCGGAAGAATCTTTCATATGATTTACAACAGCGCTATAGTAAACATTATCACAAAAATCTGCATTAAATATAAAGTAACAATTTTTAGAGTTACCAGTATAATTTACATATTCACAATTTACTAAAGTTGAATAATCAAGAGATCTATCAAAAAAATATGTCTTAAGTTGTAATTCTTTAAACTGGGTAAAAAAGTTTTTATTTGGATTATAATCAAGATAAAAATCTCCAGGATTCCAATTATCGCTCCACCAACATTTTGAACAATAAATTTTAAATTTTCGGTCGGGTGAAAAAATTGAAATAGTATTTTTATGACATAATTCACACTCTCTTCTGTAAAATACTATTTCATTTCTAAACATAAACCTTCTCTGCATTCTACAACGAGGACAAAAAGTGGGTGGTGGGACTTTAATCTTTTCATAAAATAAGAAATCCTCTGATTCTATTACGAAGTCATTCTTGCAAGTCTGGCAATTTCTTATTTCTGAATTCATATATGAATTATATCATAATCCAACTCTAAGAAATATATATTTTCTCTTTCAATATTTATCTATTAATATATTTCTGTTTTATAACACTCTTCACAATAAATAGTATAACCAGAATTCGCATCTATGGTTGTTTGTATTTTTTTATCACAAGGAACTTTACCATGCATATGTTCTACTGTATTTTCATACACACCATTACTCAAATTCTCCCCTTTACACATACATTGGATATTTCTTAATGAAGTTTTATTTCTATAAGAGAGTCTCCTGTGGTGTCTACAATTAGAACATTCTCTTGGTAAAGGAACATTTCTTCTTCTATAAAATGAAAGTTCATCTGGTATAATCTTATAAGCTTTAGTACAACCATGTTCACAATTACCGTCATGACTACAAGAAATAACTTCATTTAGAATTGAATCAGAAACTTCATTAATATTATCAGGTAATAAATCATGTGTGATTGTCACCTTATAATTTTTTTCTTCAAAATTACCCCATCTCATTTTCCTTTCTATCGCCCATTTTTCACTAGAAGGAAAATATTCTTGAGCAACTGTATCATTATAAGGAAATGGAGACATATAAAGAGGAAAAAATTCCCCATACTCATTATCTACCGTCATTTGTTTTTTTATTTTTGAAAGAAGATCTTTATATTCTTCTTTTGAATATTTAATATTAAAAATGCAATATTCTGTATCTTTAAGACCAATACATCCAAAACAATTAGAACAATTTTGTAAAAACCAACTATATTCACAATCACGAGAACCATCATATACTCGAACGCAAAAATGACAATTACTACTATGTCCTGTAGTTGCAGTAGCTTCATAAGTAAGTTCTGTCGACATCCCTGAATATGTGTCCATACAATCACTAAATCTCGAAGAGTCCCAAATATGAGAGCAATTTTGTAAACCCTTAACACTAAATACATTTCGAGAATTATTTGAATCAAAAATCATATCTCCAGTTACATTTGTAGATCTTGTAATAGTTAAATTCTTCCTTGGGTATTTTTTTAAAAAATCTTCAAATTCTTTCAAGGTTTTCTGTTGGCCTTCGTAAGTATAAAGTTTATATGATTCTATTATATTTTTATAATCTTGACGAGAGTATTGTTGATTTTTATAACAACACTGTTTATTCCTCATATCTGTACACATAAAACAGTCTATGCAACCAACACAGTTATACAGAAAATATGAATCAGAACACTTTTCACAAAAATGTAAGAATTGACTATTACCACAATTTGAAACATTAACTGATTCATATAAAAATTCTGAATTCTCAATCGCTTGGAAGCAATCAGTACAGTCACTTGAATGATTGCCTCTATATGTATAAAGCATATTTTTTGAATTATGCGTTCTAGAACACAAGTAACAATTAGATGACCCTCCCATATCTTGATTATAATCACAATTTTCAGATTTTCTAACAAAGAGTGAAGAAAGTGGTACCTTTTTTGCAAATTCATAAAATTGATCAAAAAAATTAGAATTTTGATTATAAACTACTCCATATATAAAAGGATCAAAATCACTGGAAAAATAATAATCTTTATCACAAATAGTGTATTGACAATCTGAACGATAAATAGAAATAATATTTTTACCCGTTATATCACAGGTTCTTCTATATAGATTCCTTTCATTACGATGAACCATACGTCTAATACATCTACAGTTTGGACACCAAGTAGGTGGTGGAACATTTATTTTTTCGTAAAAAGAAAAATCATCTGACTCAATAGTAAAGTCAATTTTGCAATTCTGGCAATTTCTTATTTCTGAATTCATATATGAATTATATCATAGTATTTAATTATTTAATTCTATTATTAAAAACAACAATATATTTCATAAATACAATGTATTAATATACATTGAATTTTACTACAAATGAAAATCGTCTTTGATAAAGTATTCGATATTGTTTAAATCTTTTTCTTTATGCATATCTGGGTTTTTAAAAATATCAATCATGGTCATAATAAATTTTTCTTTTAATTCTTTATGAAGCTCAATTAACCTACGAATTTGTTTTTCATCTAAATAATTCATTATATCACCATCTATACCAAATATATCTTTCCCATAATCTTCTGAAATAGCAAAAGTCCTTTCTTTTTTTACTTTAAAACTTAATTCATAAACAAATCTTTTTAAAGAATCATCTTCTTTGATTAATTTTGCAAGAACTATACCCCTAAATGGAAAAGTAAAAACATCACCTTCTCCAAGTATTTTTTCTGCTAAAGTTACTTCTTCAGATGATAATTTGTCTTTTTCTTTATCAGATACATACCCTTCACCTAATGAAGCAGAAAAGAAAATACAGCCATTTTTTTCTAAAAAATCTTCACCTAAAAATCCTTTTACAACTTCTCTGTTTATTAAATAATAGGCTTTATTAGGAGATAATAATTTTTTAGAAAATATATCTCTACCTTCCCCAGTACCATCATTATCCTTAGTATCATGATCAAGAAGTTTTGATAGTGTATCTTTGTTAAGATTATTATTATTATTTATAACTTCGTAAAGTAATCTACCTGTTCTACCATTACCATCAGAATATGGATGAATTGCTTGAATAATATAATAATGTTGCCCTATCTTCATTATTGCTTATATATTTTAAAGCATCAAAACTATCTTTCATCAATTTATCTTTTTGCTCTTTGTATGGAGGTAAATATGCAACACCACCTGCCCCTAAAGAAACCACTACATTTTGTCCATCAATAGATCGATTTTTTGTTGAATTTTCTCTAATAATTCCATTTAGTCTTGTTAAGTGACTTAAAAAATCTTCAAAAGATAAATTCTGAATCCATTCATTAAATTTTTCATCTGATTTTCTAATTTCTAAAAAACCTATCTTACTTAAGAAGTTATAAACTTTTTCTCCTGTTTCTATTTTTTCTACATCTCTTCCAATATTCTGACCAAATTCTATTGTCATAAATTTTAGTAGTTAAATTATTAAATGACCTATATTTATTATATTCCTCTAAACATTTTTTCAAACAATTCTTTTCTAACACTATAATTCACTATTTAATATTAAAGCACAAAATTAAATAAATACCCTGTAAAAATAATTCCAATACCAACTATTCCTGCAAAAATTAGGATAAGCTTTGTCTTCATAACCTTTTTTAATATCATAAACTCTGGCAAAGATAAGGCAGTTACAGACATCATAAATGCCAATGTGGTGCCCATAGATACACCTTTCTCTGTTAATGCAGATACAAGTGGTATAACTCCAGCAGCGTTTGAATACAAAGGAATACCTATTAATACAGCAAGAGGAACTGCGTACCATTTACCACTTCCTACATATTGAGCCAAGAAGTCAGCAGGGAGATAGCCATGGATCCAAGCACCTAGACCTATACCGATTAGTATATATGGCCAGACTTTCTTTAAAATATCTTTTGTGTAATAGAGAGCATAAATAATTCTCTCTTTACGAGTCATGTTTGGTAATTCAATATTGCCATTTATAGAATTTTGATAGATAAATGATTCAACTAAGTTTTCTACTTTCAAATGACCTATCACTATTCCTGAAAAAATAGCAATGATAAGACCAGATAATATATATATTAAAGCTATCTTCCAGCCAAACAAACCAAGGAGTAGAACAAGAGCAACTTCATTTATCATCGGTGAAGCAATAAGAAAAGAAAAGGTAGTCCCTAATGGGACACCTGCTTGAAAAAATCCTAAGAATAATGGAATAGCCGAACAAGAACAAAATGGAGTAATAATTCCAAGAAGTGAAGCCAAAACATTCCCAACATATTTATTTTTTCGAGAAAGGATTGCTCTGATTTTCTCTGGTGGTAGATATGATCGTATTATAGATACAGCAAATATAATTACAGAAAGAAGAATAAAGATTTTTATAGTATCAAATATGAAAAAATTTACAACATCTCCCAATAGAGTTCTTGGAATAATACCCAAAATTATGTAAGTTAACCAATTTGCTAATAATTGTACAGGATAAAACATAATCTATTTTAAGTTTTTAGATATAATTTCTTTTAATCTTTCTTTATCTAGTAATACTCCTACTAAAATAGGTTTATCATTTAAAGTTAAAACTGGGCTACTCATTAATCCCATAGATACTATCTTATTTATATCATTACTATATAAAACAATATCGTTAATATTTAATTCCCTAGCAACAATTTCTGTTAATTCAAATAATGCTTTACACTTTTTACATCCTGACCCTATAATTTCTAATTTTACTGTTTTCATATATTTTGATTTTTTAAAATTATACTACATAACTATCTACTAAAACTAAACGCTTACTCTTAATTTTATACTAGTAGTGCTTCAGCTATTGTGTCTAAAAAAGACATCCCAAAATATCATTGGAACATTACTATTTAGTATTAAAAATATAACTAAAAAATATTTAATTATAGTGTATTCATAGTCTTTATACTGATGGAGTTGGCGTTGGTGAAATATCAGAAGAAATTGTTTTATTATATGCATAATTACCAAATGCTAACATTGGAAAAAAAATAAATGGCAAGAAAATTAAACCAAGAGTAAATCCAATATTTTGACCAAATGATTTCGATAATTCATGATAAACAATAAATATAAAGATTATGTTAATGAAAGGAATGAAAAACAATAATATCCACCAAATTGGTTGTCCAACAACTTCAAGCAAAACAATGAAATTATAAATCGGTACAATAGAAGCCCATCCTGGCTGACCAGCTTTCTGATAAACCTTCCATGTTGAAACAATTATTAATATAGCGATAGCCAGCGAAATTATTGTAAAAATACTCAAAAAAGCAAAAAAACCATTGAAAGAACCTACACTCTCACATGGTTGACCATTTATTGTACACACAGTGCTTGCTGTATCTACGATTGTAGCAGTTGCAGGATACGCACTTGCTAAAAGATAAGATCCAATATTTATCATAAAATTTTATAGTAAAAAATTAAAAAACTTAATTATTAATAAAATTATTATAACATAAATAAATATATAAAAAAACTATTGATACTAAATGCTTACTTGGATCGTGAGTATGCTTTTTGATTATTATAGAACCTGTAAACCTTTCACGTTTTTTGAAACTTCATTTCAAAATCCAAGCTCAAGGTCTTCAAATCACCAGACGTAAACAAAGCAGTTTGCTTGTTTGTGTCCTATACTCGCAGAGCTTAGACTATTATATTTAAAAGAGATAAGTTACCTTACCCCTCTTGACACTATTGTTTAATTAAATTTATTAAATAAACATCTCTTAATTGTTTATAGCGCATCACACAAAGGACCACTGCATTTACTATTCCACATATTGTTATCAACAAGATCTTTGGAGTTATTAAATAAACAGGTCGCACTTTTATTATTCCATTCAGGCTTTTGACTTGTTATATACGTTAATTTTACTAAATAAAACTTGTCCTTATATCCTAAAATTTCATCATAGACTTTATAATAAGTTTTAGGTCCTTCTGTAAATGAATTTGTACTGGCAAATTCTGCTTCTGGGCTGTTTCTTTTGCAACTGGATTTTCTGCTCGTAACTGTGGTTGTGGTTGTTCTGGAATTGCTTGGTCTGTTTGGTTTTCTGATAGTTCCCCTACTGTACTAGTATCACTTTTAATCAAATCTTTAACTATAGGTAAATCATTTCTGAAATAAAAACCAGATGCTCCGAGAGCTAGGATAAATAATATTACTACAGCTATAAAAATGGGGTTTTTTGTTTAGATGATTTTCTTCTGTAATGCTAACAGTGGACTCACTAATATTTGTTTAGAATGGAGATACTACTGGTGATGAATTTATAATAGGTGGAGTAATTAAAGAATTAAATCCTTGTTCTATATCTATTAATGCCCAACCATTTGAAACTAAATCCACTGTTATCTTTTCCTTTGTTACACCTTGTTGTAAAGACTGTTTAATAAAATCTATTAGTTATGGAGTTATTATGGGTTTATTATATCAAATAATTATTAATATTAAAGATTAATTCCACCAACATTAACTGCTGTACTATTCATTGGTGAAATTTCTTGAAATGGAACACCTATAAATATAGCAACTTGGTTTGCAATAAAATTTTCTTTACTTGACCCTCCCATTAAAACTGAAGTTGTATTTAATAATCCAATATTACCAGAAGAATCTTTTTGACTATCAAGAGGTAGTTCTATACCATCTTTAAAAACAATAATTGATTGAGACACTAAAACTTGTCGTGAAGTTGAAATGCCGTTTCTTTCAGAAGAAGAATTTCTAGCCTCCCACTGTTTACGAGTTTCAATACGAGTAACATCTGAAAAATTATAAACATTAATCTCATTTTTTATTAAACTCTTTTTTTGATAACTAAATTTATTGTTTAGTTTACTAAAATCAACAGTAATTGTTGAATTTTTTAAAATTAAAAAAATACCTATAATAAAAAAGATTGCACCCATTCCTAGTGAAAGCATTTCATTTGTACCATAAGACTGATAGCCCAAAAATATGCCTATTAAACAAAATATAATTCCAATAAAAATATTAGAAAAACTTCCATCTTTTAATATCAATTCATTTTCTGTTTGATTTATAATTTTCATATTTATATTATACCAGTTTAAATATCATTAGGATATCAAAAAATAACCTTTGTAAAATAAGGCTCAAAAAGCTGGGTCATATACTCGCAGAGCTTAGACTATTATGCATTAATAAAATAGGTTCCCCTATCCCTTTTAGAACTATTGTTTATAAAAAATCACTCATTTAAATATTTCAAAAGACTATCACGAGACATTTCAGCTTGACCAACATTTTTAATTTCTCCTTTCCAATATTTTTCTTTATCTTTTTCATTCATGAGTTCTTTAATAGAAAAGCCAAAATTAGTTAAATACTCCATATTATTGGCAACAACAGGTGAAGTAGCTGTAACTTTTTTAAAATCTTTATTTTCTTTAAAAACTTCTGCTAGCTTCTTTAAACCATCCACAATAAGACTTAAAATTTTTTCCTTGCCAGATCTCCTTAGTAATTCTTTTAAAGGAGCTAGATGAATATGTACACTACTTCCACTAACACCATAAGATAAAATTTCATTTAATTTTATAAAGTTACCTTGCTCTAAAAAAGCATCTCTAAATATTTTTTCGAATAATTCAGGATTTGATATTTTCATTTTCAATAAGGGGTCAAAAAGAATTAATGCTTTATTAATAAAATTATCTTTATTTTTAATTTTTAAATACTCCGTTAATTCAGAAGTAGCTGTTTCTCTTAAAACACCATTTCTAATAAAGACATTAATATTTTTCATAAATCTCTCCTGTAACTCGGGGGTATCATTAAATAATTTCTCGAGTTTATTCTTTATTTTATTTTTTTCAGATTCTTCAATTTGAGTATTTTTAATATACTCAGAATTTATATTTAATTTAGTCTGTTCATTCATAGATTAATTATATCACTCAATTCTCTGAACGAAAACAACCATATAATATATAAATATTATATAACTATTATACGAGGGGTGCCTAGTGACTCTAGAACCAAGTCATGTGAGACACCGTAAGAGTATTCTAGAAATATAGATGATCCAGTAAATAGGCGTCTCGGTCTGTATCATAAATAATGGAAAGCGTTCATTAGTGTACTACCCTCTTTATGTTCCATTAACTCTAGTTAATATCAATTTATAACAACACCCACAAAGGTAATTCAATGATTTCAATAAAATAGTTCCAAAATAAGTTAGGTATACGTCTCGGTCTAGAAACAAAAATGAGACAAATGAGACACCTAGAGTCATTATCCTTTTTCTGGCTCACTTTTGACCTCTTCCTCTACAGGCTCGTCGATCTTTTCTTCAATACAATCAACTTTTAATATATCCTTTGATCCTTCATTCAATTGAAAACTTAAATCAGGATATGACTGCTTGATCTCATTTTCTTTCATCGTTGACATATACTCAAGTATTTTATATCCCCCTAAAACTTCTTTGGGATCTTTATGAGCAAACCAAGGCTCTGAATGGTACCAATCCTTACCATCTTTCTTGAATTTAACTAGTGGCCATTTTGTTACTTCTTTAGGAGGTAAAATATCTTTATGTTCTTCTATAAGGAATAGTTGATAGTGAGTACGGTCTGAAGAATTTTTAATGATTCGTGGTTTTAATAGACCTTCTTTTACAAATCTTCTAACTGCATTTGGTTTCATAAAAAAACTACTTTCAAAATCAGACACAGAATACCAACTTTCGTGATCACTTGCCACCGATGATGGAATTATATTTTTATCTAAGGCCTCCTGACAAATTAAACATTTAATACCATTTTCGTCATACCATGTTTGCTCATCGGAAACAGAGTTATGACAAATACAACAAGTGTATCCTTTGCCTTCAAGATGAAAACCTTTTGGATTTTCTTCCAATTTTTTCTTTCGCTGGAATTCTGTCTGAGCACAATCATACACAATCTTTGCATAGTTCGTAAGCCAAAGATTTGCCTCAAAGAGTTCATGGTCGATGATTTCCCGACCCCGTTCTTTTTCTAATATCTTTCTCAACTCTTCTTTATGTTCTTCTTTTTTCTTTTCAGCTTTTGCATCATCTTGGCTGTTACGGCGAGAGTGTTGAATAGGTGGTGGTACATATTCTGGTTCTTTATATATTGGTGGAATAGGTTTTGGTTCTATTTTAGGAGACGGTCTTTCTACTTCTGGTACACTAATATGCTTAATTGCCTTACCGCAATTCCCGCAGAAGTTATCTTCTGTATTAGTTTTGTTCCCACAGTTTGTGCAAAACATAACACTTTAATTATACCAAATTATGATTTCATATTATAACCCTATTGCATTTTATTTTTACAGAGTTACAATACTAATACTAAGGTAACTTAGTGCAAAAGTAGACACACGTTATATTCATCGACACAGTCATCTGATTAACACAATCAATTGATACCGTCACAGAAGAAAACATCCGTCTCATCGCAAATATTATTAATATGTTTACATTAGGTAAACATTAACTAATATCTTGTTGTGATACGGATGTTTTTTATTGCCTATGTAAACGCTAATCATAAAAGCGATTTATGGATAAACAAAAATTAGAGATCGTACAAGTACCACTTGTTGATCTTAAGTTAACTGAGTACAACCCACGAAAGTGGGATGATACTCAAAAGCAGGAGTTGAAGGATAGTATTATTAGATTTGGGATAGTCGACCCAATATTAGTAAATAGTGCAGAGAATCGTAAAAACATAATTATTTCAGGTCATTTTAGAAGTACAGTTCTTAGAGAACTTGAATATACAGAAGTCCCCGTTATCTATATCAACATACCTGATTTAGAAAAGGAGAAAGAATTGTGTATTAGACTTAATAAGAATCAGGGAGAATTCGATTTAGATCTTCTTGCAGAATTCGATGAATCTTTTCTTAAGGATCTTGGGTTTGATTCCGAGGAATTAGATAGCATATTCGACGATAGTGAAACAAAAGATGAAACCTTTGATTTAGAAAAAGAATTAGGGAAATTAAATATCGGTGAGATATTAGTTCAGAAAGGAGATGTATATGATCTCGATGGTTCTCGTATTATGTGTGGAGATTCTACTGTCGATGGAGAATGGGAGAAACTATGTCATGGGGAGAAGGCCGATATGTGCTTCACTGATCCACCTTACATTCTAAATTATCTAAAAGGAAAAGGACGTGGTAAAGATGGACCAACTGTAGGATTCGGTTCAAAGAAAAATAGAAGATATCTTGAAACAGAAAGTCTACCAGAAAACTTTACTGATTTATGGATGGAACAAATAGCAAAGATTCAGAAACCTAACTTTTCTATTATCGTCTATGAAAACCCAAAGAACTTACGAACCATCTGGAATGCACTTGAGAAACATTGGAAGTATCGTAACACTATCATTTGGCATCTGAATAACAGAATGCAGGGTTTTGCTGCGAAGTATAAGTTCTTCAATAAATATGATTTCGCTATTGTAGGAACTGAAGGAGAAGTAGAAATAAATGATGAGCTAGAAGATAATCCCCTATTCCAAGAAGAATATGAAACAGCTTTATTTGCCACATCTGGCAATCCAACATGGGAGAGTTATGAGAAAGGTAAAAAGTATTGTCCGACTGATTTCATAGAATACAAAGCAAGTGATGAAAAATCTTCAGGACAAGGAATTATCTTTGGAACAAAACCAGTTGAAATATTAATTCCTTACATAAAGGTATTAACTAAACGTGGAGATCTTATCGTTGAACCATTTGGTGGTTCAGGTTCTACTCTAATTGCTTCAATCAAAATGGGCCGTCGATGCTTCATTATGGAAAAGTCACCTGTATATACAGAAGTAATATTAAACCGTTGGGAAAAGATGACTGGCAAGAAAAGAGCTAAAGTAACTTATGAGTAAGATTCATGAAAAATCAAAATTCACCGAGTATCTCAGAGAGACTCCTTTGGTCTCTTTCGCCTGTAAAAAAGTTGGAATCGCGAGGGCCACCTATTATAGGTGGTATAGGGATGACATAAAATTTAGAGAGGAAATCTTTACTGTATTAACACAAGGAAGAGAAAACATTAATGATCTTGCGAAAGCAACATTAATTAAAATGATTAAAGCAGAAAACTTTAATGCAATTAGATTTTGGTTGGAGCATAACGATCCTGTATTTAGACCAGTAAGAACAGAATATATAAATCCGAATGCTGATCCAAAAAATAATAAATACAAACCAAATGTTTATGCATCTCTTTCTCCTGAAGAATTAAAAAAGTTGGAGAGACTCTTTTCTGAGACGAAATAAGATCTCTACTATATAACTTAGATCAAAAAGTTATATAGTAGAGATACCAACAGTCTACTTTACTAGAGATTTGTTATATTCTCTGTGGTGTCTTAAGTGACACTTCATACATAGTTGTTCCAAACCATTTATTGGGTCATCATAATTTTCACTATGATAATCAATCCTACCTTCAGTTTGTCCACAGCGATTACATTTTGACGGGATAGGAAGACTTCCATCTTTCATGGCTTTCTTTGTAATCTTGTAGCTAGCCTCTCTCTCCTTCCCTGTCCATTTTTTATAATTACTTAGCATATTATTTTAAAATATTATCTTAATAAAGAATTATTTTTACCACCATTTAAATACATAATTAATTCAACTGTTCTAAACTTGGTCATTTCACAACCAACCTTCTTAATAATAGAATTATGAATTGAATTATAATCTGGTTTTTCTGTTAAAAACTTACAAAATTCTAGATAATCTAAATATGATTTATAATCATCAATTCTATTTTGATGTGGTTCTTTGTTTGTTAAATAACGAAATACGCGGCTATCCCAAATTGCAAAAATATCAGGGTTTATAAAATGTAAAAGTTTAGATGTCCCAACCAATGAATTATTGAAACATTTTTTAAGTACCTCTAATTCATTTTCACTAGGAACTTTCCCTTGTTTTGCTCTATTTAAAATATCTATGACCAAATCTATATCATTAGATCTAAAATCAAAAATTGTTGGCATCCAGCCATAAGTAAAGTTTATACCAATAACTACATCGTGCTTGGTAATCTTCTTTATATCTCTAAAATACTTTAAAAATTCAGGATAAGAAATAAAATCTGAACGATCTTTGGAAATATTAATAGCATTCTCATCTTTTAAAAGACGTTTTATATCAACATTTTCTTTATAGAGATTAATCATTTCTTCTTTATTTTTCATATTACTTTATTTCGAAGTTCCAATTGTTTTCATAATACTCACCTATTGGAGTTGGTATTTTATATTTCTCATTTTCAAATCCTAAACGAAATTGTCTCATATCTGTATGTACCACTTTTTTATTTTCATTTTTCTTTTCTTGATGCCAAAATCTATTTTCACTTTTCAAGTAATTAGCCACTGTCTTTGAATGAACAATATAAAATTTAAAGTTATTTGTAGTTTTATTTATATTAACAAAACAGTAAAATAAATTAGCATCTTTCTTTTCATCATATTCTTCATTTTTTACCCCCAATATCCATGTATTTAAAATGTTTCCGAATAGTTTTGAACTAACTATTTTAGCATTACTATTATAATTAGTTTTTACTTCAAGTTTCATCATCTTTCCTGTTACTGGGTCAGATACTAAAATATCAACACCTTTTGTATTGCCTAGAGTCATATTTGCATCTTTGCCGTGTAAGGCAAGTTGTGATAGTACTGCAAATTCTCCAGCTAATGATATTTGTGTTTTGTAATTAGTGTCTTTTTTTATCATAAAGTATTTAGTGATTAAATTATACCTTATTATATAAGGTCTGTGTATACTAGCTTAGATTAAAGAGTTTGTGTAGTCGAGTTACCAACAGTTAGATTTTTTTGATAAGCAACCAAAACTTCTTGAGTTTTTGAAAACTCTGACACTTTATCATTAACTGAAGCATCCCCTTTTGAATAGCTAATCTTTAAATCTTTTAATGTTTTTAATTTATCCTCTGGAGATAATTTCCCTAATTCATCATTTATTTTTGCTAAAGACTGCCATGCCATAAATCTATGATTTCCATCAACCACAGAAAATTCATTATTCTTACACAATAAACATATTGGTTTTGGGAAAAACCCTGTTTCTAGTATATAAAAAAGAGGGCTGAGCCATCTAGTTCTACCTTTCTCACCTAGTTGTCTACCAAAGAAAGTGTCATCTATATTTTTTCGAGTATAAGCAAAACACATACTACTAAAAACTTCTATCCACTCATTAGAAAATTTAATCGAGGTTAAATCTAAAGTTTCTTTTTTCCATTCAACCTCTTTCCAAAATTCGAAGTTTTCATTAAAAAGAACACCATTCCAAGTATCTTTTGGTGGCCATCCATGTTTTTCATAATAAGGCTCAATCCAATCCTTAATAACTTCATCAGGAAAGTTTGGAAGATCTTTTTTAATTATTTCAAAGCTAGAATTATCCATAAAAATACTATTTTTGTTCTTTATCATTAGAAATATTTATTGGTTTATTCATAGCCCTCTCTACTTTATCCATTAAAGGTTTTGTGACAAACTGAATTTTGTTTGAGAAAAACTCATATGCCATTTTACTATCCCCAGTAATGTACCCATATGCAATAGAAATTATTAAAATTCCTAGTAATATCCATTTCAAAAGGAATTTTGGTATTAATTTATAAAAATTGAAATCTTCCATAATTTAATGAAATTTTAATCCATTTATCTTTAGTTCATTCTTTATTTCTAAATAATCAGGAATACCCTTTGAAACTAAATTCCAAAATTTTCTAGAGTGATTAAATTCGCCCAAATGACATAACTCGTGAACAATAATATATTCAGATAATCTTTCTGGTAATAACGCTATTTTATAATTAAAATTTAAATTACCCTTTCTGGAACAACTACCCCATCTGGTCTTCTGATTTTTTATATTAATTTTATTAAATTTAAATTTATATAGCTTATTAAATTTTAATATTTTTTCTTCAGCTATATTATGTGCTTTTTCTTTATATTCAAGATAATCTGCCTTAGTATTTTTTGTCTTAAAAGAACCAGAAAAATTACTAAAATAATCAATTTTATCTAAGACCCATTGAGATCTTTGAATTATAAACTTTTCAATTATATTGGGGTGAATATTTTTTGGAGCAGTTACAACAAAAGCTCCATCACAATATACAGCTAACCTAAGTCTTTTTGCTCGATTGCTAACCTTGAGAGTATATGGAACTTTTCTTTTGTGAAGTTCTATATGTTTTGTCATAATTAAAATTTCTTAATTATTATATCTATTAGACGATTGAGATATTTATTAAAATCAGAGATTTGAATCTTATTCTTATAATCTTTAAGAATAAGCTCTTGTAAGGTTCTTTTAGCTTCTTTGATAAACTCTTCCCTCTTAGAAGAATCCTGCCATCCATCATCTAATACATCCTCTAGTCTAGAAGCCATTTCTTTTATAAATTCTTTAACAGTGTCTTTATTAGATTCATTAAGAAATTCTTCTGAGATAACAAATAAACCGTATTCGTGAAGTGAATAACCAAGCTCTTTTGCCTCTTCTGTCTTTGTCTTTATATCATTAAGAAGTTCGTAATATCTCTTTATTCTCTCTGCTAGGTCTATTTGGTGTTTTTCAAATTCTTCACGAACTGCGGTGAGTCTTTCGCTAAACTTCTTAAATGATGGATGTGTATCTATATTTATAGATATTTCACGCTTAAGCATTTTCTCAAGATTTAAGGCTTTCTCCTCTTCTGGAAGCTTATCAAGTTTATTAAGGGTAGCTAAATCATGTATATTTAGTTCTCTAAAATTCTTAGTAATTCCTTCATAATCGATTTTATCCTGAATAAGATTTTTAATCTTCACTCCATATTCAGCAAGTGAAAATTCATCAATATCCTCTCCTGATTGAAACTCTTTACTAAATGCAATATAAAAACTAGTTATCCATTCAAACTTCCTTAAATGTTCCATTAAAAATGGGTCTGGTGAAAGTATTTCAAATAACATTTTTAATTTACTGTATTTATCTTTAAAGAATTGCTGTTTATTTTGATTATCAATAAATATTTTCAAACATCTACGAAGGTTATCAATTGAAGGATCTTCTATGTTTACTCCTTCAAATAAACTCATAACCTCTTTAAGTACTTTTGTAAAATCTTCTTTGAGCTTATCAATGTTTATCATAGCACTATCAACAATGCTCTCATCAAAATTTAGAGCATCATATAAATTTTTAGTTACACCATAATAATCAATAATCTTTCCACACCCCTTATTAAGATAAACTCTATTTGTACGAGCAATTGCTTGGAGCAGATTATGATCTCTTAGTGGTTTATCTAAATACATAACTTGTTCAATAGGTGCATCGAAACCAGTTAAGAGCATATCGCAAACAAGAAGAAACTTAAGGGGATGATTAGGATCTTTAAATTGCTCAATTACTTTTTCTCTCTTTTGTTTATTGGTATTATATTTCTTTAAATCATCACTATCACTATTAGGATCACCTGGCGAATACACAACCTCTGACCATTCAGAAGGAATAAGTTTATCAAGTAATTCTTTGTATTTAGCAGTTGCTTCCCTGTCAGAACATACAATCTGTGCCTTAAACCCATTAGGAAGTACATAGAGTTTATAATGCTCTATTATATCTTGAGCTATAGCCTCCATTCTCTTATCTAATTTAACTAATGCTTCTTTCTTACCATACTTCTTAGTTAAAATTTCTTTTTGAGAAGCATTAAGATCAGAAGTTAATTCATTAAATTGAGCATCTACTTTTTCTTCATCAATAAAGAATTTGGAAAGCCTTGCTTCGTAGGTAACTGGTAAAGTTGCCCCATCATCTATTGCTTGTTGAATTGAATAATAATCAAGATATCTTTCACCTTCTTCTCCAAAATTTCTATGAGTATTAAGAGTAAGTTTATCTATTGGAGTTCCAGTAAAACCAAAGAAGAAAGCATTTTTAAATGCATTCCGCATCTTTATTGCAGAGATACCCTCATTGTCTCTATGTGCCTCATCTGATAGGACGATAACATTACCCTCAATCTCTTCTACTTCTTCAAGCTCACTAAACTTTTGAATAGTAGAAATAAATATCCCCCTGTCTGCACCTTTTATTTTCTTTTCAAGATCTTTACGAGAATCTATACGAATTAAATTCTTTCCGCCCCAAGCATCAAACTCATCAAATACTTGATCGTCTAAATCTATTCGATCAATGAGAATAAAAACTTTAGGATTTTTAAGTTCTGGATCATAACGAAGTTTCCAAGCTGTAAAAAACATAGTGAGTGTTTTTCCAGATCCTTGGGTGTGCCAAATTAATCCCTTTTTACTCTCCCCTTCTTTTACTCTATTTACAATTTTATTTGTAGCATAAAATTGCTGATATCGAGTAATCTTTTTTGTGATTCCATCTTTCTTCTTTTCAAAAACAAGAAAGTTTTTAATAACATCAAGTAGCTGTTCTTTCTTCAAAAGAAAATGTAATGTTGAATCTAGTTCTTCTTCAAATAACTTATTATCTGAATGAGGATCTTCTCTCCAAGTAAGAAAGTATTGCTTAGGAGAATAGGTGGTTCCATAAACAGTTTTTAACCCGTCTGTCGCTATATTAAAACAGTTTGGAATAAATAATTTAGAAGCTACTCTTTCGTACCTCTTAATTTGATCTATAGCATTTTCAAAACTAACTGAGCTTGATGCAGTTGGACTTTTAGCTTCTATGTCAGTAACGGGTAATCCATTCAAAAATATCATTACGTCAGGACGAATATTTTCAGTAGATCCCTCAAAATAGAATTGATTCGTAACGACGAAGTGATTATTATCTACTTCATCAAAATCAACAATCTTATAATCACGACTTTTCCCAGTTTCTGGATCTTTTAAATTAATACCGTTTCTTAAGGCAAGAAGTAAGGCCTCATTATTATCAAGTTTTTTTATTTCTCTAACTATGCTTTGGGCAACAGTATCGTCTGTGTGATTAATTTTTTTAACAGATTCAAACAAATGAGAAGTGATTATATATTCATTCTCAAAGGTACGAAGTTTAGAAAATTCGTCAGCTTGTATGTACTCATAATTAAGATTATCTTTAATAAACTTTATAACGTGATATTCAATTGTGTATTGTTCGTTAAATTTCATATTTAAATTTCAAAAAGATGTTCTATTAACTTATATTCTTTCACCGTTATAGAAATTCTTTTGTCTCCCTTATAAACAACCTCTGCTTTAATAATTAATTCTTTTCCAAGAAAATCTTGCCTTTCCTCTAGATTAAAGTTAATATCTGTAAAAAATAATGGAACATCTTGAGTGGTTTCTTTAATCCTAAAATTAAACGGACTAACATCATATAATTTGCTAACACTTACAACTCCAAGCAAATCTTCCTCTTTTTTGATTTCTTTATCAGAAAGGAGTTCTTCGTGTTTTTGTATTTCATTTATAATATCTTTTTTTTGTTCAAGATTAATATTATAAATATTATCCCCACTATGAATACTAACCACATTATCATTACCAGTAATTGGAACTAAAATATTTTCAAAACTCTTCCTTATTTTCTTGTTTGACTCTAATACTTCTATTGTTTCGGTATTATCAGTTTCACGATTATTTAAATAATAATTAAAACCTGATTGTAAAAACGGCATTACAAAAGTTCCAATTAAAGTAAAAGCGGCGGCATTTTTCTTTACAATCTTAATGATCTCTTTTATTGAACCATCTTCAACTTTTACATATACATCAAAAATTACTTCTTCATGACTAAGGTTAAGTTTTTTTCTATAGAACTCAACGGTTTCTTTTATTAATACCTCAATACCCTTTAGCTCACATATTAAATTATCTAGCTCAATCTCATTATTAGAAAATTTATCTCCCTTATAAGTGAAAGTAATAATCTCCTCTTTTATTAAATTTTCATCAAAAATATTTTTCATAAATAAACTAGTTAACTCTAACTTTTCCACTTAAAAGATCAGACATTAATCCTTTTTTAAGTTTAATTAATTTTTCTTTTAATTCTTTTTGCTTTTCTAATTTTCTATCAATCAGAGACAGTACTTCTGAAATTTTTTGTTGCTCTTTAATAGATGGTAATTTTATAAAAACATTTGAAACAGATTCTCTTTTTAGATTTCTTACTCCAGATCCAGCAGAAATTGATCTAAAAATATCTTGAATATCTTTAGACGAAAGTAAATAATACAAATAATCTTTTATAATTAGATCTGTTTTTATATCTTTGAAGGCTAGCCATCCATCGTGAATACAAGCATTTATTTTCATAATATAAGGCCTACCAAAACTCATTGAGTTAGATAATATAAAGTCGTCAATATTTACCATTGTAGTTTTATAAAGACCTATTTTTTTTATTTTTTGAGTAGTTTTATATATATATTTTGCGCCTGTTTCAATATCTCCAATTTTTAACCAATTTAAACCATCCTCATCTTCCGTTATGTATGATTCAATAGGTCTAGGTGATCCACCTCTTGTAATAGAAGCAATCTCTCCAAGTTTTTTTACTTCCCATTCTTCTGGAATATCTCCAAGTTTTGTCTTTTTAAATTTTTTATGATCAATACCTTTAGTAAAAAGTTCATTTATTAAACCCGTTTTTAATTTTTCAGTTTTTGATACCAATTCATCTGTTTTATTAATTTCTTCATCAACCTTAGATAAAATTTCAGAAATCTTTTTTTGTTCTAAAATAGTAGGAATATTCAAAATAAATTCTTGAAGGCTCTTTTTTTGTATATTAGGAAGACCTGAACCAACTCTTAATCGCATTAACTTATCTTGTTTAGCTTTAAGAATTTGATATAAGAAAGATTTATCAAAATTATCATTAATATTTAACAATGAATAACAATGACCACCACACCAAAATTTTGTGTTAACAAAATTTATATAACCACAAGAATTACCACCCTCACTAATTGTTATTGTACCAGATTCAGTATTCCAATTTTCAGTATATCCAGAATAATTTATTCCTCCATTCAGCACAGGATATTGGGAATTAGATATCATATCTAACTTATTAAGTTGTTCCCCTTTTTTAATATCACAAATTTCCCCGAGAGTAACTCGTTTCCAATTTTTTGGTATATCTTTTTGTAATAAATTATTTTTCATTTTTATCATTTTTTATATTTTCTTTTCTCTTGCAAACAGGGCAAGTAACCTGAATATCATTACTAGTCATATTTGATGGAAAATATCTTCCGCATGATTCACATTTAATTATTCTTCTTCTGGAAGGTAGATAATTAATACTCGAGCGATGCATTATTCCATCTCTACTTAAATGCATTTGTACTTGTTCTATTTTTGAAATATGTTTTTCAAGATCAGAAAGTTTACCCTTGATTTCTGAAGTCTTTTTGTCGTCCTTACTTTCAATTAAAGCTTTCTGGTTTGTCATCCATTCTTCAACATAAGCTTTTATTGTTTCATCCTTTTTTCTCTCTATTTCTTCATCTTCAGCTAATTCAGGCACAATATCCACCCAGTCTTCAAATCCTGAATCTACATTCATACGTGCAGTCGAGAGATGTCTTTCTATCTCTTCTAATGTTCTTTTTTGGTCAATGGATATTTTCTCTTTGGAAAAATCTACGATCCATTCACATATATGAGAAAGCTGTTTCCCGATTGATTGTAAATTACGAATTGCAGAACGTCCCTTTTTTTCAAGAACATTTTCGCTAGATAATTTACTAAAATCATCTTTAACAAACGAACCTGCGATACTCGCAAAGACTGAACTTAATACAGAAAGTAACGTTGCAAAAAGTGTGTTAGTTTTAAAGTAAAATGCTAATATTAATCCTGCAATAGTTAATAAAATAAAAATTGCCGATCCTGGTCCTAAAATAACTCTTAAAAAGAGAACCCATTTATCTTTTAATTTCATATATTATTTAATAATTTAATTCGTCTAAATATCTTTCAACCTGATGATCGACTTCAGCAAGTTCTTTTTTAATAATTTGAATTTCTTTTCTTGCTTCTGGAACATTAATTATTTCTTCCTTTTCTGAGGAATCAATATATTGACGAATATTTAGATTAAAATCATTCTCTATTATTTCTTTTATGTCTACCACGCGTGTATATTTATCTACATCTTGATAACCGTCATGAGCTTTTACTATTTTATTTATATCTTGAGGGCGAAGTGAATTTTGATTCTTACCTTCTAAATAATCTTTTTCCGCATCAATAATTAATACTTTATTTTTCTTCTCTTCTGATTTGTTTTTGTTTAAAATCAAAATGACTGCTGGAATACCAGTTCCATAAAAAAGTTTTGATGGTAGTGAAATTATAGTCTCTATTAGATCATTCTTTAAAATTTGTTCACGAATTCGAGCTTCAGCACCTCCACGAAAGAGAACACCATGAGGAAGTACAATTCCTGCACGTCCATTTTGATTCATTGATTTTATTATATGTAAAACAAAGGCATAGTCAGCATTTTTATCTGGTGGAGCATCATACCCATCAAGTCTCCCAAATCTATTTTTGAAAGCTTCGTATTCCCAATCTTTAATAGAGTAAGGGGGGTTAGCTACGACAATATCAAAGGTTTGAAGATTACCTTGTTGAGTAAGAAATTGTGGATTTGCTAAAGTGTCTCCTCTACGGATATCAGCACTATCAAGACCATGCAGAAACATATTTATTCTTGCAATTGCAAATGTTGCTAATTCCTGTTCTTGCCCATAAAGATAAAGTGTCCGCGCGATTTTTTCACCTGATTTTTGTTTAAGATAATCATAAGACTCAAGAAGAAATCCTCCTGACCCTACTGTTGGGTCATATATATGATCTTTTTGATGAGGTTTAAGAATACTAAGGATAACTCTTTCTACTTCACGAGGTGTATAAAAACTTCCTCCTTTTTTCCCAGCATCTGCGGCAAATTGCTTTATAAGATATTCATATGCATCACCAAGTAAATCAGAACTTATATAAGTATCACCAAAATTATATTGGGAGAAATGATTTATTAATTTCTGAAGAGTTTCATTTGGAAATCTATCTTTATTTGCGAAATCTAAATCATCAAATATTTTATCAAGCTTTGGACTATTTGCATTGGTAAGTTTATCAAAGACTTCATTAAGCTTCTGCCCAATGTTTTCTGCATGTTCAGTTATTTTATCCCACCGACAATCTTTAGGGACTTGAAAGCGATGATTGTAATCAGCTCTGGCTAGCATTATTTTTGCGTTATCATCTTTAAACATTTCAAGAACACTATTATATTCTTCATCCCATACATCACTCATTCTTTTGTAAAATAAAAGTCCAAAAATATATTTTTTGTAATCAGAACTGTCAATCTTTCCACGAAGAATATCTGCACTTTTCCAAAGAAATGATTCCAATTGAGGAAGAGTTAGTTTGCTTCCCATCTTATCGACTATCGTCTCAATGTCTTGAGGGCGATATTTTCGATCTCCACGTTTCCCTACCCTCAAGGGAACTAAAATTCCATCCTTCTCCCAATTACGAAGAGTATCTTGATGAATAGAAAAAATCTCGGCTACTTGGCTAATGGTTAATAATTCTGGCAAACTCTTAAGTTTTTGTTGTATATCTTTTCTCATAATTAATAACTTAAGTCTATCCCTTTCTAAATACAATGTCAAGTGTTCATAGGTTATCATAGGTCTAGATAGTAGCTTACATTGAAAAATAAGGGTAATTTAGTTATCAACAGACCTCTATGGACTCACGGAGAGGGTTGCGTCATTAATGTATATAGTCGAACTATAAGGATATTAATGAACATAAACATGGAACAAGTAAAACAAGGGTTTTCAGGGGCTCAGGTAGCCCGTGGAGAGAAAGTAGCTGATATAGCAATCAAATACTGCTTATACGCTCGTAAAAGTAGTGAGGCTGACGAGTTGCAGGCACTTTCAATAGATTCACAGATTAAGGAGATGTTGGAGCTAGCTAAACGAGATGGCCTAGATATAGTAGAAATTAGAAGAGAAAGTCACTCAGCAAAAGCATCGAGTACGAGACCCGTATTTGCTAAATTATTAGAAGATATAAGGAGTGGGCAATTTAATGGCATCCTTACATGGGCACCCGATCGCCTATCAAGAAATGGGGGTGATTTGGGGGCATTGGTAGATTTGATGGATCAAAAACTTTTAATAGAGATACGAACATACAGTCAGAAGTTTACTGACTCACCTAACGAGAAGTTTTTATTAATGATTCTGGGGTCACAAGCAAAACTTGAAAATGATAATAAGGGGGTAAATGTGAAGCGTGGATTGAAAACTAGAGCCGAGATGGGATTATGGCCATCTGTTGCACCAACAGGATACATGAATGAAAAAATAATTGGAAGAGAATGCTATGTAATAGTAGACCCAATACGTGGACCAGTTATTAAACAAGTTTTTGATAAAGTTGCGTATGATAAGTGGAGTGGAAGAAGAATATATAAATGGTTAGTTGAGGACATGAAATTTAAAACAAAGAATAATAAAAACCTTAACTTAAGTACAATATATAATATCTTAAGAACACCTTTTTATACAGGAACATTTGAATACCCTAGAGGAAGTGGAAACTGGTATAAAGGTCAGCATACTCCCCTGATCACACAAGAGGTATTCCAATTAGTTCAAGAAAAAATAAATGACGAAACTAAACCAAAAACAAAATTCAAAGAATTCACCTTTGTAAAACTAATGGTTTGCGGTAAATGTGGATCGGGTATTAGTGCAATGGAAAAATCAAAGAATATAAGTGATGGTTCAATACATACTTATATTTATTACAGTTGCACAAGGCACAAAGATCACAATTGTACGAATCCATATATAAGAGAAGACCAGCTTTTAATTCAACTAGAAGAAATTATAGATAAACTAGATATTAATCAACTTGGAGCAAGACACATCATAGACAGAGAGATTGAGAGACACAACAAACTACGCTCAAATGTATTGGGTATCAAAGACGAGAGAAAAGTAAAAGAAAAAGAGATTGATATCAAATCATACGCAAAGTACCTTCTCAAAGAAGGTACTATTTACGAGAAAAGAGAATTGTTAGAACAATTAAAAAATAATATTGTGTTAAATGATAGGAATATTAATCTAGGAGAAAATTAATTTTAAATAGTTATCCTCTTTTAAGATATACTTTAACAAAAGCACTTTTAAGTTCGGCTGCCTTTGCAGAAAGTAATTCGGCTTTTCCTTCTTTGGCTAGCGATACAACTTCTTCTAATTTTGTTCTTATTGTTTGTATCTCTTCATCATTAACAATAGCTTCTACTTCCTTTAGTTTCAAATCAACTTCAGGATAAACTGACAACAACTGATTGGCGTCTTTTGCATCTGCTGCAGTTATTATCTTTTCCATTGCATCATGAAAATCTACAAGTGATACTGCCAACATTGAAAAACCATTTCTCTTTAAAATATCCTGAAATATTGGGCGGACAGATTCAAAGCTTGTATGTGTTTGTTTTAAATCTCCAGAATATACATTCTCTTTTAAAGAAGTGATCGTATCTGAAACTTCTTTTAAATCAGTACTAAACTTACTATCTGATTTAAATAAATAAGGATGATACGTACTATATTTTTTATAGAAAACAGCATATTCTGTCACCAACTTATCATAGTTTAAAACGGCCTCGTCTCTTTTATCTTGCCCTGTATAAAACAAAGTTTGTTTATAGTAGTTATTCATCCGACTATAATCATCAAGAAAGATTTTTTTAGTAAAGAAATTACTTGCATAACTACCACCTATCGCGATAACTAAAAATAATAAAACAAAAATAACTTTAATATATTTTGATGTTTCTTTCTGTTCTTTTGGTAAAGTATTTACTCCTATTATCTTATACAAACCACAGAATCCTGTAACAGCTGTTACTAAAGCAATTATACCTATAACATAAAGAATTATAGATAATACACCACCTACCCAAAAATATGCACCTAAAATTAACAACTCACTTATTAATAAACGAACCAATCTATCTATCACGCCTTCATTTTGATATTTTTTCATATTAATTATTATTATTTAATAAACTTTCTAAATTGTCCCTGCCCATAACCTTGGCCCTGACCTTGACCTCTATGAAGCCAAAAATCATTCAACCCCGTCATATCTATAACAAAACCTGCTATTAATATAGATGCAACCAAACCTATACTTAATAATTTGAAATTTATTTTGTATGAAAAGTCATATTTACGAAGTAACCAAATTCCAGTTATTAATCCAAGGATAGCTAATACTGGCATCCACCAAGAGAAAGTTGAAAGTAATTGTTCTAAGCGATATTGACCCATTGGTCCATGGGATCTTAAATTAAATCTTGTTATGCCAACAAAAAATATAGATGTGATGAAAGAAAAGACTAACCCCACTATTGCTAAAATGTATCCGAATACGAAATATAATCGAGGACGCATTTTAATTTGTCCTTTGTGAATTTTACTCATTATCTCTACTGTTGTTTTGTTTAATTCTTTTGACATATATTTTTCATTAAAATTTTAGCTCGACTAATCCTTGTGGCAACTGTTCCCATTGGGATTCTTAGAATATCACTTATCTCCTCGTATGATTTATCCTCTACCCCATATAAAACTAATGGCTCAGAGTATATTAGTGACATTTTACTTATACATTTTTCCACCTTGGAAGCTATCTCTTTCTTTTCAAAATTATCTGTTATATTTTCATCACTTTGTATATCAAAATCTTCTTCAAAAGATACTTCCTTGTGATTTTTCTTAATTGCATTTATTGCTTCATTATGAGCAATACGATAAATCCAACTTGAAAACTTTTTCTTATTATCAAAACTACGTAAATTAATAAATGCTTTTATAAAAGTTTCTTGCACTATATCAGTGGCTTTTGCCTCATCGTGAACAATAGAATTAACATAACGCGAGAGTTTAGCTTGATATCGCTCTACTATAACAAAATAAACTTCCTGATCTTTTGATTGGATATATAGGACAACATCTTCATCTGTTTTGTTTTCGTGTTCAAACATAATATATTTTTTAAAACCAAACCCCGAATAAATCGGGGTAAGGAATTAAAACTTATTTAGCGATTGTGCATCATACCCATACCTCTACCCATTCCATTTCCTTGACCATTATGTAATCCTAATCCAAGTTCTGTTCTTAATTTTTGAGCCTCTGCTGTTTTGCCTTCTTCTGTTAACTTATGAATTTGAGCAAACTTTGCAAAGTTATCTTTATTAACAACCTTTGTTACATTGCCACGTCCTGTCATAAGTTTTTGCCAAGCAGTAAAGTCATTATTGTCGAAAGCTTTCTCCATTGCATCATGACGTTCTACTGTATAGTTTGGTCCTTTTACTGATGCATCACCACGATATGCTTGTGTCATACTTGGAAGTATAACTAATGCACCTAGTGCTAATGTTGCTACTCCTACTAATCCTAATATTTTTTTATTCATTGTTTTAATTGTTTTATATCTACTAATACGACCTTTATATTAGTGATACAATTCATAACCGTTTTTTCTTTCATTTATTTTAACAATTCTGGAGCATTACTTATACCACCTTGTAGATCATAGATATTTTTAATTCCATTATCTTTCATGATAACAACAGATTCAGAAGATCTGTTACCTGAACGACAATAGACAAAATATGTTTTTGAAGTGTCTAATTTCTTGACTTCACTCTGAAAATTAACATTCTCGTAATCAACGTTGATAGCTCCTTGTATGTGACTTGCATCAAATTCAGCTGGAGTACGAACATCAACTAGTACGGCATTTTGAGTAGATTTGTATTTAGAAATAAAATCTGAAGAGTTTAAAAGACCGCTAGCACTTGTTGGGATAAAAGCGATTAAAGCACCTACCAAAGCAACAATTCCTAAAGTTATGAGTATTGTCTTTTTCATATTATTTTAATAACTTATCAAATTCATTCGGTTGGAAACCGACTAAAATATTTCCATCTATATCAATAACAGGCACTCCCATTTGTCCACTCTTACGAACCATCTCTTCACCCTTAGACCTATCTCTTGAAACATCTATATCATCAAAAGGAACTCCTTTACTTTTAAAGTAGGCCTTTGCATAGACACAATAGGGACAAGTTGGTGTTGAATAAACGATAACATTATGATTTTTCATATATTTTTTTATTATTAATTAATAATTACTTATACTTACATATAAACTTCTTTAAATCCTTAACAAATGGATCTTGAGGTAGTTCATAGCAAATCCTCTTTCCTTCTCTTACTGATAAAAGTAAACCCTCACGTGACAAAGCTTGGAGGTGATGTGAGACAATAGCTATACTCATATCTAGTTCTTTAGCTATATCTCCTACGCAGACTTTCTTCTTACTAAAAATAGTACACAAGATTTTAAGCCTGCTTTCATCCCCTGCTGTCCTCATTAATTTTGCTAATTCATTCAAACGCATATTTGAATGATATACCATGAAGAAATAGAAGTCAAGTAATTATTATAAGATGAAGTTAAATAGATACCCTGTGAATATAATACCTACAGCTACTATTCCAGCGAAAATAAAAATAAGTTTTAACTTCATAACTTTCTTAAGAATCATAAACTCAGGTAATGATAAGGCGGTTACAGACATCATAAATGCTAATGTGGTTCCCATAGATACACCTTTCTCTGTTAATGCAGATACAAGGGGTATAACACCTGCAGCGTTTGAATAAAGAGGAATGCCTATTAATACAGCAAGGGGCACCGCATACCATTTACCAGACCCTGCATATTGAGCTAAGAAGTCTGCTGGTAAATATCCATGAATCCAAGCACCTAAACCGATACCTATTAGTATATAAGGCCAGACTTTCTTTAAAATATCTTTTGTATAATCGAGAGCATAAGCAATCCTCTCTTTACGAGTCATACTTGGTAAATCCATGTTTCCATTTATCGAATTCTCGTAAACAAATGATTCAACCAGATTTTCTACTTTCAAATGACCTATTACAATTCCTGAAACTATTGCAATAATTAGGCCACTAATTATATAAATAAGAGCAATCTTCCAACCAAATAAACCAAGAAGTAGAACAAGGGCTACTTCATTAATCATTGGAGAGGCTATAAGAAAAGAAAAAGTAGTTCCGAGTGGAACACCTGCTTGAACAAATCCTAGGAATAATGGAATAGCTGAACAAGAACAAAATGGAGTAATAATCCCAAGAAGTGAAGCCAAAACATTCCCAACATATTTATTTTTTCGAGAAAGGATTGCTCTGATTTTCTCTGGTGGTAGATATGATCGTATTATAGATACAGCAAATATAATTACAAAAAGAAGGATAAAGATTTTTATAGTATCAAATATGAAAAAATTAACAGCACCTCCCAATAAAGTTTTTGGTGCAATTCTAAAAACTGTATAAGTTAACCAATCTGCTAATAATTGTATAGGATAAAACATAGTCTATTCCAAATTTTTAAATATAATCTCTTTTAATCTTTCTTTATCCGGCAATATACCTACTAAAATAGGCTTATCATTCAAAGTTAATACTGGACTACTCATTATCCCCATAGATACAATTTTATTTATATCATTGCTATATAAAACTATATCGTTAATATTCAATTCTTTTACCACTACTTCCGTAAGTTCAAATAATGCTTTACACTTTTTACATCCTGATCCTATAACTTCTATTTTTACTGTTCCCATATATTTATATTATTATTTTTGTTAATTCTAATTGATAGTTCTTAATTGATTCTTCGTTACGAGAATAAATTATTTTATTTCCTTCACGTCGAGTTCTTAACAAATTTAAATCTTTTAATACCTTCAAATGATGAGATGATAGGTTTTGGGGGAGTTTAAGTTTTGGATGTATTTCACAAGCACATTTTTCTCCATCTTTTAAAAATGCCAAAATTGCCAATCTATTAGGTTCAGCAAGTGCATTCAAATATTCTTTTATGTTTATTTTTTTATTCACAATATATACTATATCAATGTATGTTGATATAGTATACCTATCTATAATTAAGTGCAAATAAGAAGATTCAGCCATATAGGTCATGAACCAAAATTCTTTAATTTGTAAGCGTGTCGGTCTATAAACCTACCGCTGACTCGTGGGTGCCTACTGGGATTTGAACCCAGACTGAGAGTTCCACAAACTCTAGTGCTAACCATTACACTATAGGCACCATATAAACTAACTACTCAGTTATACCAGAAAAAACCTAAAAAATCTAGGTAAAGTGGAAAAAATTATTATTTACAAACTGGGCCTTTTATGACTGTAGACAAAGTATTTATTGTTCCAGTACTATCTACACAATAATATAAAGGGCTAGCAATACTATTTACATCCAAAGAATTATGACTGACATTATTCAGTGGAACTGATAATGCCCAACTTGATGGGGTAGAATAGCAATACCCCGCTCCATTTGTAGCACTTAATATAGAAATCATAGAACTAGATATAGAACTGACTGCATTGTCAGCCACTTTTTTGTGACCTTGTGGAGAAAAGAGTGATCCAGGATTTGGATTAGTACAACTTCCTGCAGGATTAGAGCGAATACCATATGAACCAATTGCATTTTTTAATAAATTAACCTGAGGTTTGAACGTTGAAATACTATTTTTAATTTTTATATCCTTAATATTATTTATAAAAGTTTCAACATTTATATTATTTGAAGGAATATTAATATTATTTTCAATATTTAAATCATAAAAAGTAGTTATCCAATCTAGCTTAACTTCATTTCCAGCAATTCCACTATCATTCAATCCTAGAACTCTCGATAGTGGTACATTTAAAACAAATTTAATTTGATATAAACTATCATTATTCTTATCTGCCCAAACCTCAAAAGAACTTATAGACGAAGACCCAATAATTTCATCTAAATTTTTCTTTTGATCTGAATTTAATTGTGGAAAAAACAAATCAGTAATTCTTGATAATACTTTCTTTGTAGATGGTTTTGTAACCACCATTTCATAATGATAAGTATCTACTCCATGAATTAATTCATTGCTTAATGCTCTATATTCTAATGATCCTATAAACTCTCTAAATATAGAAAAAACTTCATTTTTCATTGAAGAAGACAAGCCGTGCGACAGAATATCGGTACTATCGATTCTTTTTATAATATTTTGTACGGGATTAGAAAATTCTCCTAATATTAAACCAAATTGATTTGGAGATAAACTAATATCTGATGGTTCTGGATAATTATTCTTAATCACTTGTTTAAGATCAGGAATAGATATATATATTTTAGATCCATCATATTTCCAATTACTAATTATATTATTTTTTAGAATAGAACTACTAACATCTACATTATAATCTAAATATTTTTTACTATTCAAACTATTTATTATACCTTTAATACCAATAGTTATTGAATCTTTTTCATTTGATTTTACAACCTCTCCACTAGAAAGACCAGTAGTTATATTTGAAAGAGAAGGTGAAATAATTTTAATATTTGTATCTACTTTGTATGATTTCAATGATGAAATTACAGTTGGTGATTCTAATAATATTATTTTAGGATCCTTTTTTACAACTGACAAACTAAATTTAGACCAAGGGAATTTTATATATCCTTGAACAAAAGCAAAAATCATACCACATATAATACTTACGACAAATGCAATAATACCAAATTTAAGTAAATTATTTTTTTTCTTACTTGGAACAATAATATCATTTGTTTCTTCTTCATTATCGTTAATAACATTTTCATTTTTAGATAATAAAACATCTTGAGAATAAGAAGATATCATTGCATTTTTAGGTGATACATCTACTATAAACTCAGATAGAGATGATGGTTTAACAGGTACATCTTTTTTCGTCCCATTTACTATAGAATCAATTTGAGCTTTCATATCAGAGTTCTCATTAATTAAGGGAACAGTGATTTCTGGAGTAAATATTTTTTCACTATTTTTTGGATCATTTTTAGGCAAATTAAAAGGTGTTTTATTAATAGTTGGAATAAAAATATCTGTAATCTTATCTTTTTCTTTAGATAATTCTATATTGACGCTTGGCTCTATCTTTTCAGATTCATTTTCTTGTATAGATGCTACTTTATTTAAATTTATTAAAACAGGATTTGAATTAGTAACCTTTTCTTCTGCAACTTCTATTTTATATGGCTCAATATCTGTAGAATTTGATATTTCATAATCTTTTTTATTTATACCTATATCCACACTCTGACTTACATCAGAACTAATCACTTTATTTTTGTTTAAAATACTATCAATACTAACTTCTGTATTTATTACAGAAGTTGATATATCTGTTATTTTATTTTTTTCTGATTCAATTGTTTCTTTTACTTTATCCTTTATTTGTTCAACTCCATCTGTCGACTCTCTGTATTTATCAAAAATATTTTCTTTTTTTAAAAAAGGGTCTAAGTGCTTTTCTTCAATTTTGTTATTAATATTTGTAAAACCTTCTTCTATATCAGCAGAATGCCAACCAACTTTTGAAAGATTATAAACTATGGTATTTTTAGAAATATTTTTATTTAATTGTGATTTTATATATTCTATTAAATCAAAGGTGATCATATATATAATATTATACTATAATTTATAAAAAAGTAAGAATTTTAATATAAATTAAAACTAAAATTCATATAAATATATTTTTTTTGCTAATTGATATTTCTTCCTCCTTAAATCAATTTCTTTATTTTCTTTTTTTAAAGTAAAGTGAAAAGAAGCAGAAACAAGAATAGTTCCCTTCTTTAATTCTTTATCAAATTTTGGAAGTAAATCATCCATTATATTAGGATATAAATAAGTAAATATATGAGTAGAGTTTGATAAATCAAAATCAAAAAAATCACCTTTAATAATTTTAATATCATCTTTATTCTTTTTTTTATAAAAATAATTTCTAACAATGGCTAATATATATGGGAATAAATTACACTCAATACCTATATATTTTGCAGTCGGGTTATTTTTGTGTAAATAAAACAACACTCTTCCGTCTCCACACCCTAAATCATATACAATGCTATCTTTTTTTAATGATAAAGTATTTTCTATTTCTTTTAATGTTTCAAGAGGAACTCCAATAAATGGAACTTTAGATCTTATATTTCCCCACACCCAAAGAACCAAAAGAAATAAAATAAATAAGGCGATAATTAAACCTATTATCAAAAAAATATTATACATAATTATATTCATCTGTATATTATATATTAATATACAAAATTAAACACCAAAATTGTGCGCGGGAGAGGACTTGAACCTCCACACCCGCAAGGGCACATCCACCTCAAGGATGCTTGTCTACCAGTTTCAACACCCGCGCGTTCAACGAATAAAGTATAACTAATTACAAATCTTTTTTCAATAATTCAACAATAAATAATAAAACAGACCACTTGGTCTGTTTTATTATTTATTGTTCGATTTTATCTTCTACTAATTTTTCATCTTTAGAAATTGTTATACTTTTCAATCTCTTTTTAACTTCTTTAACAGCTTTTGTACGAATATAGTAAAGCTTATTCCTACGAGTTTTTGATTTTCTTAAAATTTCTATTTTATCTATATTTGGAGAATATAATGGAAAAATACGCTCTACTCCAACTCCAAGTGAAACTTTTCTAACTGTGAAAGTAGCTCCAGATTCAGTCCCATGCTTACGAGACAAAACAAGTCCTTCAAAAGCCTGTAAACGAACTTTCCCTTTTTCTAAAATTTTATTCCAAACACGAACAGTATCCCCCGCTTTAAAATCAAGGTTTTTCCTTGAATCTTGCTCTACTGGGGTAAATTGTTTTTTCGTTATTTCCATAGGCTGTACTTTATCATATATAGTCATTTAAGGCAAGTTTGATTATAATTATTTAATTGTTATTTTATTTAAGATATTTATTTACGACTTTTTTAAAATCAGGGGGTAATGGAGATTCAACTGTTTTAATTTCACCATTTGAAAATCTAAAAGTTATTGATTTAGAATGTAAAGCTAACCTTTTCATTCCTAATGCTAATTCCATATTACCACGATAGAGAGGGTCAGAAACTATGGGGTGATTTATATACCGCATATGAACTCTTATCTGGTGAGTTCTACCAGTTTTTGGATATACTTCTACATAAGAAAATTTATTATCTTGATTCATTCCTCCTTTGCTTAAGGTAGTATTTGTAAGCAAATTCTCATCTGAAAATCTTTTTAATACAATGTATTCAGTAATTGCTTCACGTAGTGGCTCCCTTGCTCCTCTGCCTGCTGTCCACATACGTATATCTATAGGAGATCTTCCGATAGGTGCATTTATAAGTCCCCTTTTACCAGTTACAAGTGAAGCTTTGGGATCAGACACATGACCATACACAAAAGTATGATAAACTTTTTTTATTGTATGATTTTGAAATTGCTCTTTTAAAAAAAGAAAAGTTTTTTGATTCTTGGCAATAAGTAAAGCTCCGGAAGTTTCTTTGTCGAGACGATGTACTATTCCTGGGCGTTTTATATTAATCATTTTACCTTTATATTCTACTACCATTGGTTCTCCAACTTTTTCTAATTTCTTATCGTAATCAATGATAAGATCTGCAACCGTAATATCTTTATCTGTAATTCTTGCATCAGCATGCACAGCAATACCCGATGGTTTATTTATAACCATTAAATTTTTATCTTCATACAATATTTTTAATTTCATGTGCCCTCGGCAGGAATCGAACCTGCAATAACGGCTTAGAAGTCCGCAGTTATATCCATTTAACTACAAGGGCAAAAGTTTATTTTTACATTATGTGATAAGGAACTTGGTTACAAATATTTTTCTAGTGAAAAATCTCGCGACCCCGCCTCGGCACGTCTGCCTCCGGCTTTCAAGCTCTCATCCCTGGCTAAAGCCAGACGTTGTGCGCGATGAGGGACTTGAACCCCCGACCTTCTCAGTGTAAATGAGTTGCTCTACCAACTGAGCTAATCGCGCATTTATTAACTATATTTAATTTTAATGTATTCTTCACAAGTCGCTACAACTTAGATAGTCGTGCATTCTACTTTATAACCATATTTTAAAGTATTTCTCACAAATCACTTAAGTTAGGTAAATTATATATTTTCATTAAACCTAACTTTTACTATAATATCACAATTATAGTAAATTTCAAATACCTAATTATAGACTTGGATCCTTATATATCAAACTACTATTTATACTATTTAATTTTTCTATTTTTCTATTTTGATACTCTGTCGTCTTTTTTAACAAATTTTCATCAAGTAAAGATTTTTTATCAATCTGTTCTATTGTTACTTGAAATATTTGTCCCTTCTTAATTTTATATATAAGAAAAAGACTAAATAAAATTAATATAAATATAAGAATAAAAAATATACTAAGTAAAAACTTCCAATTTTTGTATGGATTAATTTTAAAAATATTTTTTATACAACAGATCAAACCTTTAAATTTCTTTTTCATTTTTATATACTTATAACATTAAAATTAATATCTGCTTGCCATGAATGTTTTTCATCAAAATGTAAATTCTTATCTTTTATATTCAAATTATTTTGATTTTCAATAGGTATAATATATTTATTTATAGAAAGTGAATTTATTGATATATAATATGGACTATATTCTAAATAAAACAATAATTTCATAATATTTGAAAAATCACCTTTTATATTTAAAATAACTGATATCTTATTTTTATCATTTTTTACAATATCTACATTGGTAACTACTAATGATACACCATTATCAATACCAACTTTTTCTAAATATTCAACAAAAGTATCAACTTTATTTGTATCTACAATATAACTGTTTATTTTATTACTTAAATCTTCTAATTCGGAAGCTCTACTTCTTAATTTTTCCAAATTCTCTTTATCTTTAACTTTTTTATCTAAAGCAGAAACTATAGCTGAAATATGTTTATTTTTATTTTTAATAATATTAAAAAAATAAACAAAAGAAGCTATAAATATTATAAATATAACAGATGAAAATATGAGTATGAAGTTTGTTTTATTATTTTTCATTTTATTATTTTAATATAATTTTAAGTACAAAATTTAAATTATCTTTTTCTAGATAATTATTAATAGGTAAATCAGATGTATACACCTTAGGATTTATATCAAGGGTTGATTTAAACTTGCGAAGCGTTACTCTATCACGTGAAATACCATGAATTTCTAAAGATAAAGTTTCTTTATCCTTAGCTTTTCTTGAATTAAAAAATATTTGATTAATGGTAATACCTTCTGTTTTATCTGTAAGTATTATATTTAATATTTCATCATATACATTATAAAGAGGTTTGTTTATATTTAATAGATTTAAATTATTATTAATCACTTTGATTTTTTTGTCTAAATTTAAATCAGAAAGATCCTTGTTAAATGCATTAAATGTTTCAAGCTTTTCCTCAGATATCTTCTCTTTTGATAAAGAGTAAAAATATGAAGGTAATAAAGATAAAATAAAAATTAATATGGCTAAAGAAAAAATATTTAAAACAATGATTATAAATCTTTTCCAATATTCTTTCTTTATAAGTGATTTTTCCCTATAAGGTAAAACACTAACAACAGAATCTTCATAAGGAGATAAACAACCTAATGCTAATCCTAGAACAGTCGTATATCCAAGAGATTCTTCGAAAGACATGTTCGGTATAGATTTCTTCATGTCAGAAATATTTACCCATGCATTTGCATGTTCTACTTTTATCTTCATGCTAGCTTCCAAATAGTCAGAAAGTCCAACCAAATTAGCATCTCCTCCACACAATATAATCCGACTAATCTTATTATGACTAATACCAACATTATCGTGATCTTTCCAATATTGGTACTGTTTTGACAATTCATCTCTTAACACAGAAATACCATTAAGTATCACTGGAAAAATATCTTCAATACTTGAATTTCCATCTAGCCCATATGATCTTTTCATTTCTTCAGCCTTTTCCATTGATAGTGAAAAGTTCTTAGAAATCATACTGGTTAGATTTACGCCTCCAATATCAATTGTAGTTGTAAAGAATACCTTTCTATCATGTACAATAGAAACGCCTGTTCGAGTATCACCAAAATCTACAATCATTATTGATTCATTATTTTCATATGGAATTACAGCTCGAGCAATAGCTTGAGCCTCAAGCTCAAATGATATAGGTATCATATTAGCTTTACTAAACACAGATAAATAACTATCTATAGTAGAAGAAGCAATAGCAAATACCTCTACAAGAACATTCGTATCAGAAGTCAAAATAACGTCAAATTCAAAAATAGTATCTATTGCCTTAAGAGGTATATGCTCTTCAATCTGAAGTAATATCATCTCTCTTATATTCATATCTTCAATTCTAGGGAGAGATAGTACAAAAAGGTACATTTGCTCTTCTGGTAATGATACTCGAACAAAATTTGTATTATTTTTTTCCTTTATATTTTTTAAAATTTCAACTAATTTATTTTGATTCTCAATTATTCCTGAAACTATAACTCCTTCAGGAATTCTTTCTTTACCAAAATTCCCAAGTCGTAAACCAAATGATGAGATATACAACTTTCCATATTTAATTGATTGATCAGAAATATCAACGGCCAAAGACTCCATCATGAGATAAGATGGTGTAGGAAAATACTGATTATGTAATTTCTTTATCACTCTTTTATTATACCCCGTTGTAGAATTTTAACAAAATAAATTTCAATATATATATTTCGCAGTTTTATAAAATAAAACTAAAATACTTTTTTAAATCTTTCTTTAAAAATCTTAATAACGATAGGAATGAAAGAGATAAATATTATAAATAACGCTATTGGTATTATATATTTATCAGGATCATTTATTAATCCACCTAAAGTATAACCGAGAAGTGTGATGGCTGATACCCATAATATTCCACCAAAAATATTAAATGATAGAAAAGTTTTGTAATCCATACTTCCTATACCCGCTATAATCGGAGCAAAAGTACGAATAATAGGAACAAAGCGAGCAACTATAATAGTATACTTACCATATTTTTTATAAAATTCTTCTGCATCGTATATTCTCTTTTTCTTAAAGAAAAAACCTACATCTCTTTCAAATAATTTTCTGCCATATTTTTTACCAGACCAATAACCGACACTATCACCGATAATTGCAGCAAGTATACAAAAAAGTAATAGATAATAGATATTAAAAATATTTTGTGAAGCTAAAATGCCTGCTGTAAAAAGAAGTGAATCCCCAGGAAAAAAGAAACCAAAGAATAAACCTGTCTCAGCAAATATTATAAATATAATACCTATTAGGCCTACTGTTTTAATAATTAAAATTGGATCAAGCATATATTGTTAATTATATCATAATACTTCTTCTTTATAACATTTTTCACAATAAAAATTATAACCATCAACTGGATTAAAAACTGTTTCAATATTTTTATTACATTTTGAACAAAATGATTGATACTTCTTACCATCAGGAACTAAAAAATTTCTCTTTTCTATACGAATAGAAGGATGAATATCTGGTAATGGTAACTTCATCCTTTTATAAAATTCTAATTCAGATTCTGTTATTCTAAATGGCCTACCGCTTTCTTTGCAAATTATTGCTTTAGTTAAAATATCATTTGATACTAAGTCAATATTTTCTGACAAATTAGAATATTCAATAATTTCCATATTACCTACATTGGATTCTGGTTCTTTGGCAATGTATCCACCAACTTTTATTATTGTTTCATTATCTAAAGGATAAACTGATTGAGCAATAGAAAAGTTATAAGCTTGAACTGAAAATTCTAATCCGACACCATCGCCATATTCTCCATCTTGTAACATCTTAAATTTAATATCATCAATAATTTTAAAATATTCCTCTTTTATATATTGTTTATTTAATATGCAATATGATTTATTCTGTAATCCAAAACACATAAAACAATTGTTACAATTTTTACAATTAAATATATATTCACTTTCAGTACAAAACTTAGAAGATACTGAAAACTTTACTCTACTTGAATGTGAACCGATATTTGTATCCATATATAACAAATTAGAATATCCCCCAGAATACATTATATCCATAGAATCATTATGATTAATAACTGAATCTGAATGACGAATATTCTCTGAATGATTTGCATCGATTACATCAAAAAGATTCTTAGAATTCTTTAAATTAACACCTGAAACATTAAGAGATGATATGTTTCTAGACCCATTCATAGGTAATCTCTTAACCAATTCCCAAAATTTTTCTTTGTATATTGAAATTTTTTCTCTTGTAAATGGATAAATAGAATTCATAAAATCTTCATATTTTTCTTTTGAAAGTTTTTCATTAAAAACACAATATCGAGTATTGTGTAAATTCACACACCCAAAACAATCCTGACAATTATGACAATCAAAAATAAAAATACAATCTATACAATTTGAAGAAAAATATGAAAATGAAATTTTGTATAAATGATTAGAAAATATCGATTCATAAACAAATTCTGAATCAGTAATTACTTTTGAATCCATTATATTCATACATTTATTAAGATAAACACAATACCAAGCATCTGATGTACTGTAACAACCCCAAACATAATAACCATTCTTCAAATTTCTACCACCATTTGAATATTCACTATTTAAAGATGAAGGATCTCTATTTAAAAAAGAAGGCATAGGAAAAACCTTTCTTAAAGAGAAAAGTTGATTCATAAAACTATCATTTAAATCATAATCAATACCAAAAGAAAGTGGATCAAACTGGTCACTTATAAAGTATTCATAATCATAAACTGGAAATGGGCATTCTTTTGGAAGAATAGAAATGATTAATTCATTATGTTCTGGAGCATTACATTTATTTACAAAAAGTCTACTATTATTTAAATGACAAAGCCTTCTCATCCTTCTGCATGTTGGACAAAAGTTTGGGGGTAATACTTGAAATAATTTTAAAAATTTTATATCATCATCCTCAATTTTAAATTCATTTTCACAATGAATATTAATCCCCGACCATTTACACTTACGAGAATGTGGAATTAAATTCACTAGAATACTATTGATAGCATTATCAAATTTTGAAGTTTTAACAATCATAAGATTATCTCACTTTAGACCCTACTCCCACTTCTACTTCAGGCACTAAAAATACAGGATTATTATCAAGACCATCTACTGCCATTAGCATTCCGTTACTCTCATAACCTTTTATCATTCTCGGTTCCAAGTTAACTATATATAACACTTGTTTACCTATTAGTATACTGTAGTCAGGGTAATACTCATGTATACCAGAAACAATTTGCCTTAGCTTTTTATTACCTTCAGTATCAACTTCATTAAAATCAATCTGACAACACAAAAGTTTATCAGTATCTGGTACTGGTACTACTTCCCTTATCGTCCCTATTCTTATATCCATCTTTTTAAAATCTTCAAATTTTATGTATTCCATTTTTTTATATTTACTTATAAATTATTAATTAATTATTTAAATTCTTTTTGTCTAAATATCTTTGGAGTATTATAGCGGCGGCAGAATCATCAATTTTCTCTTGTCTAACTTTTTTATTTTTTCTTGCATCATTTTCTTTTTTACCGTCATTACCTCTTGCGAAAACTGAAGTCATAAATTCTTTTTCGAAAAATACTGGTATTTCTAACTCTATTTCAATATTTCTTTTAAATTCTTCTATGCTTCCCATTATCTTATTCGGTTTTCCAGAAAGATCATGTGACTCACCTATTACTATCGCAGTTATATCCTCTTCTCCACAGATATTATGAATCATATCTACTAATTCTAAATTGTTTGGAATTATCTTATAAGGAAAAGCCAAAGTACCCTCTTCATCTGAAATAGCCAAGCCTACCCTTTTAGAACCATAATCTATCCCTAAATGTCTCATACATGTATTTTATCACAATTGCAGTTAAAATGTTATTTTGTTAAAATATCTACATGGAAATAATAAATCAACATCCAATTTTAATTTTAGTTATATTAATATTTTGGATTTTGCCTTGGAAAGGATACGCTCTTTGGACATCAGCTAGGAATGGACATAAGATATGGTTCCTATTACTAATAATTCTTAATACATTTGCAATACTAGATATCATATATATATTCTATGTTGCAAAAAAGACTCCTAGAAATTTTCTTGAAGCTTTTAAAACAAAACTATAATTATATAAAAATATATCCACTAATTATAAAATAATAGTGGATATTTTTAGATTTACCATAAAACTTGAAAAAAGGTTAAAAATAAGGTAATGTAATAAACGGAAGGGTGCCTGAGCGGTTTAAAGGAACAGTCTTGAAAACTGTCAGAGGTGAAAGCTTCTCGGGAGTTCGAATCTCCCCCCTTCCGCAACAAATGATAATACAAAATAATTATTTTTTTAATCTATTTTAATTAGAGATATTTTTTGTTATAATTAAAACATAATAAATTATATGACATTAACAATTCTATTTTTTGTAATATATATAATTATAGTAGTAACTATTGGTCTAATTTCATCACGAAAAGAAACCGAAGATGAATTTATGATTGCGGATAGAAAAATTACTGGTATCCAAGTAGCAGCAACTATGAGTGCTGGATTTTTTGATGGAGCAACCCTTTCTATTTATTTAGCATATATTTATCTGTATGGATTCTCAGCAACATGGCTTTTTGTTGGCTTAGCTATTGGTTTTATTTTATTGCGAAATAAATATGCAATGATAATCAGACAAAAAGCAGACGAAGTGAAAGCTTATACAATGCCAGAATATTTTTATAGAATATTTGGAAGAAATAATGGTCTTATGTTTTCTTTTATTCTAATTTTACAATATTTTCTTTTGCTGATTGTAAATTTTATTATTGCAGGAAAAGTTTTTGCTTTAATTTTTAATATTCCTTATTATATATCAGTCATAATAGGTGGTTTAATTATTTTATCTTATCTTTTACTTGCTGGGTTTAAAGCAGTTATAAAAACAGATTTTTTTCAACTAATTATTATGTTTGTGATGAGTATAACTGTTGGTATAATTTTATTTGAAAAAACTTCTATACAAATAACAGAATTTAACCCTATAAAATTAGGTGCAGGAAACCTTATAAGCTTTTTACTTCTAGGTGGAATCACAATTATGGTGGCGCCTGATTTATGGCAAAGAATTTTCGCAACTAAAGATGAAAAAAATCTAAAAAAAGGTTTAGGATACTCTGCAATTATTTTACCATTACTAGCAATTATTATTAGTATTGTTGGTATTACCACAAAACATTTTTTCCCTAATATAGCTCCAGAAAATGCTTTAATAACTGGATTTTCTCAATTATTACCACTAGGTATAAAAGAATTCGGTATGGTTCTACTTTATGCTGTAGCTTTATCTTCGTCTGATACTATAACATTCTTAATATCATCAATTATTACTCGTGATTTAAAAAACTACACTACAAAATATAATGATAAATCTATGAGAAAATTAACCCGTTCATTTATGATATTATTTGTAATTATAGCAGTATTAATTGGAATTTATTATCAAAATATAATTGCTCTTGGTCTTTCTTTGGGAAGCTTAAGTTTGGCATTATTTCCTTCTATTATTAGTAGTTTTTATTGGAAAATAAAAGAAAAAGCAGTATTTTGGAGTCTATTATTATCGATATTAAGTGTTCTCATTTTGTTTATTACAAATGCTGTAACTCCTGAAAATATCTCTATTGTTTTACCAGTATCGCTAATATCACTTTTTATATTTCAAAAAACTTTAAAGAAATAATTATATATTTTCAAGATATTTAATGATATAATACAATTATGGAATTACAAGTCGGGGTAAAAATAATTCTGCAAAATAAAAGTAGTAAATTCCTATTATTACAAAGAAACTTAGCGAAGTATTCTGAAATTAATAAAAATGATTCACTAGATATAGTAGGTGGAAGAATTAATATCGGTACACCTTTAATTGAAAATTTAAAAAGAGAAATTTTTGAAGAAACTAAATTAAATTTAATTGGTAAACCTAAGCTTCTTGCTGCTCAAGATATTTTAAGACCAGATAAACATGTGGTCAGATTGACATACTTAGACAAAACCAAAGGAAAACCACAACTAGACAAAGAACATATTTCTTATAAATGGTTTTCTCTTGATGAGATCAAAAAACAAAAAGGTTTAGATCAGTACTCTAGAGAGGTTTTTAAAACTTTTTTTAGTTAAATTAGTTATAATTAATAAAATTAAAATAATAAATATTTTAAAAATATGAGTTTAATAATACAAAAAGAAATATTCGAAAATTTTGATAAACCAATTATTGGAATTATAAAAGTTAAAGGGCTTAACAATCATGGTATTTCAAATGAAATTAATGATTTATTAAGAGATATTGAAATACAAACTCGAGAAAACTTCTCAAAATTTGAATCATGCGGACAACATTCAAATATCTTGGCATGGCGTCAAGCATATAAAAAATTTGGATCTGACCCACACAAATATCGCTGTTCTATAGAGTCACTTGTTCGTCGTATTCTTAAAGGAGATTCTATCCCTAATATAAATAAATTAGTAGATATCTATAATTATATATCAGTTAAATATGTAGTTCCTGTAGGGGGTGAGGATAGTGACTTAATCATAGGAGAATTAAAATTATCAATAGCAGATGGTGATGAACAATTCATCAGGCTGAATGGAACAGAAAATGATCCTCCTTTATCAGGAGAAGTAATTTACAAAGATGAAAAGGGTGTAATATGTCGAAGATGGAATTGGAGTGAAGCAGATAGAACAAAACTAACTGAAGATACAAATAATGCAATAATAGTAATTGAAGGATTATCTCCAATGGATAAAACAATAATAGAAAATGCTACAAATGAATTAGCAGATCTTATTAAAAGATTCTGTGGAGGTGAAACAGAAACAGAAATTTTAGTTAATTAGTATACCGTAAATTAATTTTATTTATACTTATAAATTCAAATTTTTTGATATAATTAAATTATGATAAAAGCAATTGCATTCGATTATGGAGGAGTAATTATTACCAATGAAAGTGATCTACTTACTGATATTTCTAAATATTTAAATATAGATAAATCTGAATTAATAAAAGAATATAATAGTTTAAATTATCTATCTAATATTCAAAATATGAGTTATGAAGATTTATTTGTACTTATTGTTTCTAAATTCAATAATAGTAAAGAATCTAAAAAACATACTCTAAAATTAGCAAAGGAAAATTATAAAAAATGGCATTTAAATATTGAATTAATCGAGATAATAAAAAAATTGAAAGATAAAAATTATAAAATTGCTTTATTAAGTAATAATGTAATTAATTTAAGAAAAGAACTCATAAAAAATAAGACGATAAACTTATTCGATGAAATTGTCATCTCTGGAGAAGTTGGATATCAAAAGCCTCAACCTGAAATATTTGATATTTTATTTAATAAACTAGGAGTTGCTCCTTCGGAAGTTGTGTTCATCGATGACAATTTAAAATCACTAGAAAATGTAGAAATAATAGGATATATACCTATATTATATAAAAACATAGAAACTTTCAAAAACAAATTATCTGAGATTTTAGGAATTAAAATCTAGCTGATTCCACAATAGATAACTATTTTAATTTAATCTTTTTTATTATTTCGAAAATGGGCTGATATACATCCTCTTTAATATCTATTAAAAGCTCATTTTTATTTATTTTATCTACAAAAGCAACTTCTGAATCTGTAATTACAGCAAGTGGTTGACACTCAGCCCCTTCTCCCATAAGATACACTGCTGAAGTTGCCAAACTATCCGCTACATCAGTACGAGACATCTTTAATTTCCTATTGAATAAATCAGGAGTGCCTTTATAATTTCTAATTCCCCTAAAACCTGCGTACCCTAAAGCGATACCAACTACACCTGCACGAAGCGGCAAGAGTCTACTATCTGTAATTATAACTCCAAGATTTTTTAAATTAAAGTATTTTAAAAGCTTTTTACGTATATCACTTGCACTTTTATAACTATCTTTGGGTAAAAGAATAATTTTCCCATTTGCATTTGACTCATCTATACCAGCCGATGAAAGTACCATACCATCTTTAATAGTAAGCCATACTAACTTCGTCTTCATTGCAAAATCACACTCACTCTTTATCACCTCATCTTTTTCTTTTTCATTTTTAACTACTGCAGTTCTACATTCTGAAAGAGCTACGATCTTTGAAGTCACAATGATAATGGAATTTTCTTTAATTTTTTTAATATGAGACAATATAAAGTTAACTAAATTTTCATTCTCTTTAAATATTCTTGTTTTAATTGGTATTATCTTCATTTGTATTTTGTATATTATTTCTTAATAACTTAATCCCTAAATAAGAAAGTGGTGTATATAAAATTCCCATAACAACCTTATATAACCACCATGAAAAAATCATTATTAAGAGTGTATGATTATCATAAACACCTAAAAATGCTATCAAAGAAAAGACGACTGTATCTAAAAACTGGGACCAAAGATTCGAAAGATTTGATCTTAGCCAAAACATTTTCTCTCCAATTATATTTTTGAAAAAGAAAAATGAAATAACATCTTGATACTCACCAATAGTAAATGCAACAAGTGAAGCAATAGAAATACGAGCTGAAATTCCGAACATCATATTATACCCCTCTTTGGCCCACATACCTGCCGCTGCCCAAGGTAATACTAACGAAATAAGTGAATATACAGTAAATAATGCTGTGCTTATAATACCTGCTAATACAAACATTTTTGCAATTTTCTTTCCATAAACTTCTCCTATAACATCAGTCGTTATAAATACAAATGGGAAACAAATGATACTGACAGAAATATGTGTACCAAATATAAAAGGCATAATCTTAAGACCTAAAGTATTTGCTGCAAATAATGAAGTAAGATAAATAGATAAAACAACTAATAACTTTTTAATCTCAGAATTTGATAATGTATCCATGTAGTGATAATAACAAAATTGAGATAAATAACAAATCTATATTTATTTAAATAATTAATATAATCATTATCTATATCTGATATAAATTAGAATTTTATTTTTCAATATGTTTAAGTACTTCAAGATATAGACTTTCTACTATCCTATCTTGAGCCTTACCCATCTGCACATAATGATCGAGTCCTGGAGCAGAATTAATCTCAAGAATATAATATTCTTTTGGTTCATCTTTTATATCTCCATTTATCATCAAGTCAACTCCACAAAGTCGTAACCCCATATCGTAAGTAAGATTAATAGCTAACTTTTTAAATAAAGGATGAATGTTATTTGTAACATCCATAGAGTCTCCACCGGTCGACAAATTCGCATTATCTAAAAGGAAAATTCTTTCTCCTTTTTTAGGAACAGAATTAAAATCCATTTTTTGATGTTTTAGTTTCATTTTAATTCTTGGGTCATCCATTCTAATATTCGTATCCCTTTTAGAAATGACAAATTTCTTCTGTTTTAAAATTAAAAGCTTTTTTATAGTCATCTTGCCATCACCTATTACATTTAGTGGTATTCTTTCATATACTGAAATAATCTTTTTATCTAAAACAACAATACGGTAATCTTTACCTTTTACTGGTTGTTGAACAATCATAATACGATCGCGTCTGAATATACCTTTCGCTGATTTGAAAAATTCTTTTTTATTATGTACAAGCGATACTCCTACACCCTGACTTCCACTATTCGGCTTAACTATCACTGGGAAACCTAATTTATCTGCATGTTTATACCCAGCATTTATATCTCTATGTTTTGCTCCAATAGTTTCCCCCCATTCAGCAGAGAAGAATGTCTTACTTCCAGGCACAGTAGAGTAGCCCATTTTCTTCATAAAAAATTGAGAGAAATCTTTATCTTTAGCAATCTCAGAACCACCCATTGGATTAAGGTCGAGAGTGTTATATCGAAAATACGAGCGTTTGCCTGACTTAAAAGTAATTTGTCCTACTATATTCCACTCTGGCTCAATAATGACTTTTGCCCCAATTCTAGGAGCAATTTTCTGTAACATTTTGCCTAATAGCATTGATTCTTTCTTTTTCTTCATGATTGAACAATTGTGACATTTTATAAATCTAAAATCAAATTTGAAACATACATTTAGTTATTAAACTATTAATATCAAAAATTTTTGATATAATTTAATTATGAAAATATCTGTTGTAGTAATCGCTCACAATGAAGAAAAACATATATCAAGATGTATTGAGTCAATTCTCAGTCAAACAGAGAAACCTAACGAGGTGATTGTCGTAATTCATAATTCAAATGCTAAAACTCTTGAAATAGCAAATAATTATAAAGTTACAGCAATACCCTACTTTACAGAAGAATATGGCCCGATATACCCAAGAATAAAAGGGATTGAGCAAGCAGATGGAGACATAATACTTTGTACAGATGGAGATTCTTTGGTTTCAAATAATTGGATTGAGGTTATGACTAAAACACTAACGAATAATGACAATATACTAATTGGTTCGTATGTGAAAATATCTGGGACACTTTTTGAATCAATTTCAAATATTTTTAACAAATATTTATGTAAAACTAAAAATGGTAAAGCTGTAGAATGGATTTGGGGTGCAAGCTTTGGATTTGGGGGTAAGGACAAGAATTTTGTTTTAGATGTATTTAGAAAAATTATTAATTACTCAAAAGAATTAAAACTACAAAAAGGAAGAATAGCAGAAGATTATTGGCTTGCATTATATATGAATGAAAAAGGAAATATAGAAGTTACTAATAAAACATCTGTAACTAGTTTTGCACAAAATGAATCTATTATAGATGCAATTAAGAGAACAAATACTAATCATAAAAATGGCTATTTAATAAAAGAATTTTTCAAAAAGAATAAAACTTTGATACAATACAACTATGACTAAATACAATTCAAAAACAACTGAGAACAAATGTGTATTCTGTGAAATAGTAAAAAAGAATATTCCTGCTTCTATTTTCTGGGAAGATAAGAATTATATGGCTTTTCTTTCTATTGATCCAAATACAGTAGGGTTTTCTTGCGTAATACCCAAGAAACATTTTGACAGTGATATTATGAAAATGCCAGATAATGAGATAAGTAAACTGGTATTAACTTCTAAAAAAGTAGCGAGTGTACTTGAGAATTATTTTAAGGATGTGGGTCGTGTAGGTGTGATAATGGAAGGTATGGGTATAAATCATGCACATATAAAACTCTCTCCTATGCATGGGACAGACAAACTTAAAAAAGGTATCTGGAATCAAGCAACTAAAAAAGTTGATTTCTGGTTCGATAAATATGAAGGCTATATATGCTCAGCTGGAGGACCAATGGCTGATTTTAATAAATTAAGAAAACTAGGTGAGAAAATTAAAAATTCTATAAAATAATCAGGTTGCCCTGATTATTTTAATTTTTGCTATAATATACATCTATGAATAAAAACTACATTGAATCTATAAAATTACATAAAAAGTATGGCGGAAAACTTGAAGTTAAAAGTAAAGTCTCTCTCAAGAACAAAAAAGATTTATCTTTAGCTTATACTCCTGGAGTCGCAGGAGTATGTGAAGCCATAGCAAAGAATCCAAAACTAGCTAAAGAATATACTCTTAAGAAAAATACAGTGGCTATCGTTACAGATGGTTCAGCAATACTTGGTCTTGGCAACTTAGGACCACTAGCTTCTATACCGGTAATGGAAGGCAAAGCTGCTATCTTTAAAAATTTTGGTGGAGTAGATGCTTTCCCTATTTGTCTAGATACACAAGATACAGAAGAAATAATAAAGATAGTTAAGCAAATCTCTCCAGTGTTCGGAGGTATAAATCTAGAAGATATCTCAGCTCCAAGATGCTTTGAGATAGAAGAAAGACTCCGTAAAGAATTAAATATACCAGTAATGCACGATGATCAGTGGGGAGCAGCAACAGTCATTCTTGCAGCTCTTATTAATGCACTTAAATTAATAAAAATTAAAAAAGAAGATGTAAAGATAGTAATAGCCGGCGTAGGAGCCGCAGGTGTAGCGACAGGTAGACTGCTTCATTCTTATGGAATTAAAAATACCATATTCTGTGATAGTAAAGGTATAATACATAAAGGACGAAATGATTTAAATAAAGAAAAAATAGAATTACTCCAAGATAGCACTGCCAAAGATAGAACGGGTGAACTAGCTCTTGCACTAGTAGATGTAGATGTATTTATCGGTTTATCTAAACCAAAAATTCTTACTATAGAAATGATAAAAAGTATGGCAAAAAAGCCGATAATATTCACCCTTGCAAATCCAACCCCTGAGATAATACCTGAAGAAGCGCATAAAGCAGGGGCTTTTATAGTGGCGACAGGTAGATCCGACTATCCAAACCAAATAAATAACTCTCTTATATTTCCAAATGCATTTAAAGCGATGCTGGATAAGCATATACCTCAATTTGAAAATAAAATATTTGTAAGTATCGCTGTTGCATTAGCAAATTGTATAAAAAAACCAAACAAAAAAAATATAATTCCTAGTATGTTCGATAAAAATGCCGGCAAAGCAGTATATAAAGCTATTGCATCTTTGGTAAAAAAGTAGAAAATGTTATACTTAAATATATGGAAGAAGTAATAATTAATAAAATAGAATGGTATGCTCCTGAATATAAACATAAAGAGAAAAGTATAGACTTTATCTGGACGATAGGATTAGTCACTATAGTTTCTTGTGTTATTGCATTCTGGCTTAAGAATTATTTGTTTGCTGTATTCATACTTATCTCTGGAGCATCACTTATACTTTTCAGCATCAGACACCCTGAAGATGTTTACTTCTCAATAGAAGATGAAGGTTTTACACTAGGAAAAGACAGGTATAGCTGGACTAAAATAAAAGGATACAATATTAAAAAAGAAAATGATGAGTCTATTCTTCTCCTCGAAGTAGACAAACGACTTCTACCTGTATACACTATTCCCCTACCTAAAGAGAAGACAGATCAAATCAAAGAAACACTTTCAAAAGTTGCCCAAAGTAAAGATATTGAAGAATCAAAATCAATGAAGTTCATGGAGCAATTAGGATTTTAATAAATAAAAATACACATATTCATATGTGTATTTTTATTTTAATCTTGTTTTTAATTCATTTACTTTTTCAGTAATTTTATTAATTATATCTATGATTAAGTCGTCATTGGGATTTTCAGGATTTAGTATATCCCATCTTTCGTAAGCTCTGTCTAAAAGCCAATCTGGAGTAAGGTCTTCTTCGGACATAATTATAACTTTATCTGCATCTTCTAGGTATTCTGGATACAATCTGGCTGTATGCTTTAATGATATATCCATCCCTCTTTTTTTCATTTCATTAACAATAAATATCTCCCCTGGCCACACATCTAAAATACTTTCTCCTTCTATGTTTTCTTCTTTAATTAAAGTACCACAAGAATAAGCTCTCCAGCCATCTTTAGGATCTTTGTTAAAAACAGCTTCTGCTATAGGACTTCGAAAAGTATTTCCATGACAAATAAATACAAGCTTTTTCATAAAATAATTATAGCATGAAATACATAAGCTAATTAATATGATATAACAAACCTTGCAGATATGCTTATATTAGTGTAAATTAGAGTCGTAAGTAGCTGGTCTCGTCGTTCAATGGATAGGACGTAACTTTGCGGAAGTTATGATGCAGGTTCAATTCCTGCCGGGACCACATTAGAAAAAACCCAACTTGTTTGGGTTTTTTCTAATGTGGTCCCGAGCAAGCAAACTTCTTTGCTTGCTTGCAGGAATCGAAGCCCAATTCGTTTTTTGTTGTCAAACAAAACGAATTGGGCTACTGTCCTCGTAGAGGAAGATATCCTGTCAGTATTTTCGATATGTGTACTCACGGTCCGATTTTTATTATACAAATAGAAACCTCTTTCCTACCAATTTTAATTTTATGTTATACTATATACGTAGTCGGTTTATTATAAAAATAATTAATTAAAAAATATGGAAAAGGAAGAAAAAAAGGGAGGTTGTTGTGGAGAAGAAGTTAAGACAGGATGTTGTGAGGAAGGTGCAAAGTGTGAGCACAGTATGGCAAATTGTTGTCACAACTGGAAGAAATGCCACATGATGAAGAAAGTGATAATGGTAGTAGTTATAATTATTGCTTTCTGTGTAGGCTCACAATGGGGAGAAATGAAAGGAGAATATAGAAGAAGTTATAATTTTGAAAGAAGAGGAATGATGAATAGTGATTATGGTAGATTTGAAAACAGATATCGAGGCGAACAAGCAAAAAGTACAAGTGAAGTGACTGTAGATGTGACAAAAACACCTACACCACCAGCTACACCAAAACAATAATAAGTAAATAATAAATACCTCTCATTTAAATGAGAGGTATTTATTATTTACTTTCTGCCCAAATTCTTAATTCTTTATAATTTACTTCACCACAAATACTTTTACCCGTATTTTCATTATAAAAAAATGGTACACCTCCACAACATTCATCACTATCATCTAAACTGACCATTAAATTTTCATTTTCTGTATTATGCCAACACTCCATCTTTTTTATCAAGATACCTTCTTCTTCTAAAAGACGATCGACTAACTTTTCCATAATCATACAATTAGGACATTCACTACCATAAAAAAAATAAACATTTTTCATTTTACTATTATATTATATTATTAAAAATAAAACAAAAACAGAAAAGCTTAGCTTTTCTGTTTTTGTTTTTGTTTTATTTTGTGATTCTTGAAAGTAAAGATTTCCTACGAGATGCAGTATTCTTTTTTATTACTCCCCTCTTACAAGCTTTATCTATAGCACTGTAAGCAATAGGAAGCAATTTCTTTGCTTCATCCTTTTTCTTTTCTTTTATAAGTTTCTCAATACTTTTCACTGATTCTTTAATAGCTTTTTTATTGCGATCATTCATTGCTTTTTTAACAAGAGATCCTTTTAAAGCCTTCTTTGCTGATTTTGTAATTGGCATATTTTTTAATTAAAATTAAGAATTATAAATTGTTTTTATTCAAACTAAGCCGAGACACCAGCCCCTCATTGAGGAATCCCTATCCGGGGATAAAATTGAATAGCTTCATATTAACAGAAAAATCATAAAAAGTAAATAGTCATATTTTAAAGAAAAAAGTATAATACATATATGATAGCTTATTTGGAAGGAACAGTTATACATACTACTGATAAATTTATAATTCTAAACACTGGAAATATCGGTTATAAGGTTTCAGTTACTCCTGAAATAATTTCTTTATGTAAAAATGAAGAACAAATAGCCCTTTTTATACATACTTCAGTTAGGGAAAACTCTATTGATCTTTTTGGGTTTCAAAACTCAGAAGAATTATCTTTCTTCGAGCTCCTTCTTGATGTTTCAGGTATAGGACCAAGATCTGCCTTAGGAATCATTGGTTTAGCTCCTATACATACAATTAAAAGGGCTATCGCTACTGGGGATGTGAGTTATTTAAATAAAGTCTCAGGTATCGGTAAAAAAACTGCTGAAAAAATAATCATAGAACTTCGAGACAAGCTTCAAAGCTACAAACAAGATTCTGATACTCCAAGTACTCTCAGGGAAGAAGGAGACTTACTAGAAGCACTAAAGTCACTTGGTTATTCTCAGAATGAAGCTCGTGATGCACTTAAAAACATCCCTCCTAGCATCGAAGGTACTAATGCTCGTATAAAAGAAGCACTCCGTATCTTAAGTGGTAACTAGTATTTAAATTATTAATATTTTTTATTCTTAATTAATAATTATCTTATGCCTGAACTACCAGAAGTCACAACTACAGTAAATGGACTTAAAAAAGCTCTAAAGGGTACTTCGTTTACAGATGTCTGGACAGACTTGGCAAAAAACAACCCAATAAAACAATTTGAAAATACAATCAAAGATAAAAAATTTTTTATTAAATTCAAAAAAGAGATAACTAATGCAAAAGTATTAAGTGTTGAAAGAAGAGCAAAGAATATCCTTATAAATATTTCAAATAATAAAACTATCCTTATCCACCTTAAAATGACTGGCCATATTATAGTCGGCAAGTATATTTATAATAAAAAAGAAAATAAATGGTCACCAGATAAAAATGAAAGGAAAGAACTTCACGACCCCTATAACAGATTCATCCATGCAGTCTTTACTCTTTCAAATGGTAAATATATGGTTTTTTGTGATACTCGTAAATTTGGTAAAATTACACTAGTAGATACACCCTCTATGCATCAAAGTACCCACCTTATGGATCTTGGTTTTGAACCACTTGAAGACGCCTTCACATATGAGAAGTTTATATACCAGATACAACTTAAATCAAATAAATATATTAAAACAGTATTAATGGACCAATCTATCATAGCTGGAATAGGAAATATATATTCAGATGAAATGCTTTGGCTTTCAAATATACACCCAGAATCAAAATCAAAAAGTATTCCAAATAAAAATATTCAACTTCTTTTCTCATCAATGAAAGAAATACTTAATAAAGGTATAAACTTCGGTGGAGATTCAATGTCTGACTATAGAAATATAGATGGAGCTAGAGGCAATTTCCAGAATCACCATAATGTTTATCGTAAAAATAATGAAAAATGTAGCAAAAAAGGATGTAATGGTGTTATAATAAGAAAAGTGTTAGATGGAAGAAGTGCTCACTTTTGTGACACTCATCAAAAATTATTCAATTAATATATAATCTTTAATAATTAGAGATTTACTAAATTATTTATGGCAGAAAAAAAGAAAGATGATAAAGGTAAAAAACCAGCACCTAAAAAGCATAGTGGTGGTGAAATGAGTTTTGGTTTAGAAGTTATACTTTTTGTAGTAGCTATTTTTGTACTTTGGGTATTAATGGGTAAACCTAAAACAGAAAACTCTGATAAACCGTTTATTAAAGAGCAATCTACTTCAACTCAATAAAAGCTATTTTAGTATCTGAAAAAGTGCTACTCCGCAAGCAACTGAGACGTTCAGAGACTCTTTTTTACCATGCATAGGTATTTCTACTATTTTATCGCAAACCTTCAATATATTCTTATCTAAACCTATAACTTCAGGGCCTAAAATAAATGCAAACTTTTTTGCTTTTTTATATACCCTATAATCTATGGAGTTTTTGTCTTGCTCTAGTGCTACTACTTCATAACCATTTTTCTTTAAACTCTTTACTAGAGGTAATATCTTTTCTTTATACTCCCAGGGAATCCAAGTCTCTGCACCTAATGCACTTTTACTTATATCTTTTTGAATTCGCCCAAACTGATCAGTAGGTCTTGGTGTACAACCTACTAAATATATCTTATCTATCCCTACCGCATCAGATGTACGAAATATTGATCCTACATTTATTGCGGAACGAATATCTGGAAGAATTAAAATATTTGAATTATTGTTGATTTTTAACATAAAATATGATAGTTTTAAATATACCATAAATATATTAATGTGGTTATAGTATATTGTTTTATACATATATTCCCTCTCGTAGCTCAGTTGGTAGAGCAGCTCCCTTTTAAGGAGATGGTCGTAGGTTCGATTCCTACCGAGAGGACAATTATAAAAACCCCAGTTTACTGAGGGTTTTTATAATTGTCCCCTCGATTTTCGTCCTTGAGGACGAAACGTGTAGAAATCGAAAACCTTTTCCATATAAGTATACTCGCGAATGGAAAAGGTGTACTGAGCCTGTAAGGTTCGATAAGGCTAATGCCGATCCTTTCTAACCAGGAATTAAATTCTATCTTTTATGAGAAATTTACATTTATTGATATAATTTAGATATGAAATTTATTTTAATAACAGGACCCCAAGCAGTTGGAAAGATGACAGTTGGACAGGAACTAGGAAAAATAACTGGCCTTAAACTTTTTCATAATCATATGAGCATTGAATTAGTTCTAAATTTATTTAATTATGAAACACCACAATTTAAAAGACTCTCAACATTAATTCGCGAAGAAATATTTAAAGAAGTTGCTTCTAGTAATTTAGATGGATTAATTTTTACATATGTTTGGGATTTTAATGATAAACATGATTGGGATTATATTGAGAAATTAATACAAGTTTTTAGAGATAAAAATTCTCAAATATATTTTGTTGAACTAGAGGCTGATTTAGAGGAAAGAATTAAAAGAAATAAAACTGAGCACAGATTAAATCACAAACCTTCAAAAAGAAATATGGCTGGTTCAGATGATAAATTAAGAGAAAGTATTAAAAAACATCGTCTTAACTCACTAGAAGGAGAAATAAGAGAAAAGAACTATATAAAAATTAATAACACAAATATCTTTTCTGAAAATGTAGCTAAGCAAATAAAAGAAAAATTTAATTTATAAAATAATATGAAAAATAAAAAAAGTAAAACGATAGTTATATGCTCTAGTACTTCCTTTTATAAACAAATTTTTGAAATTGAAAAACAACTGAAAGATTTAAGATTTAAAGTTGTTATTCCATTAAATGCGAAAAAAATGAAGCAAGCTAATAATTTTAATCCAGAATTATATAAAACTTGGCATAAAAATCCTTGTGATTATAAAAGGAAAGCATACTTAACAAGAAAACATTTTAATGAAATAGAAAAAGGTGATTGTATTTTAGTAACTAATTATAATAAAAATGGTAAATATGGTTATATAGGAGGAGCTGTGTTAGGTGAAATGAACTTAGCTTTTTATTTAAAGAAACCTATTTATATATTAAATCCAATTGATACAACATCTAACTTTGTAGAAGAATTATACGGAATGTTTCCAATTATTATTAATGGAAATCTAAAAAAAATATAAAACAAAAAATAAACACCTTTATATTTGATTTTTTTGAATTATCTATAATTCAACAATAGATGGTTGGTATAAATATAATAGATTAAAAGATAATTTTATTGATAATGATTTCTAATCTTTTTTAAAAAAATTGAATTAAAGTAAAATAGAAAAATTAAAACTCATAGAAGATAGGTATGATGTGAGTAAAGATGAATTGCTTTTTATAACAGATTCACTTGGTGATGTTAAAGAGGCTCAAATTGTTAAAATACCAACTATAACGATAACATGGGGAATCCATAATAATTCATTTCAAGAAAATAAAATAGTTCATATTTAGTTATTTTAAAAACTACAATAAGTTAATATATTTGTCTATTATTCATAATTTATCATAAAATTGGTATAATAGAAAAATGAAGAAAATAGTTGTAACTAAAGAACTAAACCTGTACGAAGACCAGATAAAGCGACTAAACAAACTAGGAGATGTCATTTATTATAACAACTCACCAGAAACACTAGATGAATGGCTGAGAAGATGCAAAGAAGCTAATATTATTTGTACTGGAATATATGGTATGAAATCAAAAAAAGTATATGAACTTGAAAATGTATTTATTTCACTTCCTTATGTTGGAATTGAATTTTTAGATAAGACTAAACTAAAAGAAAAAAATATAGTTGTTTCAAATTCACCAGGATGTAACAAAGAGGCTGTTTCTGAGTGGATTATAGGTATGATGTTAATGTTTTTTAGAAGATTAGATGAGTTGAACAGAGTTACAAATTTAACTAAAGACGATATATTAAGAATTACAACAAGTTTGTATGATAAAAATATAACAATACTAGGTTTTGGTAATATCGGAAAACAATTAGGAAAAATATGTGAAAGTTTTGGAATGAAAATAACCTTTTTTAAAAAAGGAGATAATATAATAGATTCTATTCATAATGCAGACATTATTGCTAATTGTTTAAGTACCAATGAAACGACGATAGAATTACTCAATGAAAAGTTTTTCAGTTCTTTGAAAAAGGGTTCCCTATTTATCTCATCATCACGATCACAAACTTATGATATAAAAGCACTTAAAGAAGCATTAGATGAAGAAATACTAATAGGTGCTATCGATGATTCTGCTAGTTCTGAAGTTGGAGAAGTAAATGACACTGAATATCTAAATCTATTAAATCATCCAAAAATACAAGTGACACCACATATTTCTTGGAATACAGACTCAGAGAAAAGGAAAGCAAATGATATGATGATTGATAATATTGAAGCTTGGATTAATAATAAACCTATTAATTTAATATAATACTACATAATTAAAATTATAATAAAATATATTTATGAACCCAGAAATTAAATCTTGCCAGAATTGTAAAAAAGACTTTTTTATTGAAGTTGAGGATTTTTCTTTTTATGAAAAAGTAAATGTTCCGCCACCAACTTTTTGCCCAGATTGTCGTCTTCAAAGAAGGCTTGCTTCATACAATATCCGCACTTTATATAGAAGGAATTGCAATAAATGTAAAGATTCAATGATTTCAATATATGCCCCAGAATCTAGATGTATCGCTTATTGTACTAAGTGTTATTTTAGTGAAGATTGGGATCCAATGGATTATGGAACAGATATTGATTTTTCAAAACCATTCCTGCAACAATTCAAAGAATTGCGTGCAAAAATACCTCAATTACATATAAGACACTCAAATAACAATGGTCTTGGGTGCGAATATTCAAACTCTACTTCTTTTTCTTCTTATTCATATCTTTCATACAATGTAGTTAGATCTGATAACATTTACTATAGCTATCTTGTTAACAAATATAATAAAATGTGTGTAGATTGTTACAACATAAAGAAAAATGAGCTTTGTTATGAAATGGTAAATTCTAATGAAAATTATAAGTGTATATATTTAACTGATTCTCATCAATGCGTAAACTCTTCCTTTCTATTTAATTGTTCAAATTGTCTAAATTGTTTTATGTGTACTAATTTACGTAATAAAAGTTATTTTTTTCGAAATGAGCAACTTTCAAGAGAAGATTATTTAAAAAAGCTTTCTGAATTAAATATGGGAGATGTAAATATATCTGAAGATTTAAAAGAAGAATATAGAATCATGAGTACAGATTCAATTCATTGCTTTGCAAATATAATAAAATCAGAAGACTGTACTGGAAATGCAGTTGAAAATTCTAAAAATGTTAAAGAATCTTTTAATGTTTCAGGATGTGAAAATTTAAAATTCTGTGCTTTTTTAATGAATATATGTTCCGATTCTTATGATATTACTGTAGCTGGTAGAGGAGAAAGATTATATGAACTTGTTACAAGTGGAGGTAGTGGCGGAAACTTTGATTCTAAATTTTCTGATCGTTTGAAAGGTGGACATAATAATGAATATTGTAGTATGTGTAAAATTTCAGAGAACTTGTTTGGATGTGTTGGTCTATCTTCAAAAAGTTATTGTATACTAAACAAACAATATACCAAAGAACAGTATAAAGAATTAAAATCCAAAATAATTGAACATATGAATTCTATGCCATATATAGATAAAATAGGAAGAAGATATAAATATGGAGAGTATTTTCCCATAGAAATTTCTCAAGTTGCATATAATGAAACATTGGCAATAGAACAATTCCCATTAACTAAAGAAGAAGCACTAATCCAAGGTTATGAATGGAGAGATATGGAAAATAAAGATTATAAAAGTACAATTATAAATTCTGATCTACCAAATAATATAAAAGATACTACGGATGATATTTTGGATGAAATAATATTATGTAAACATGAAGCTAAATGTATGCATCAATGTACAAATGGATACCGAATTGTAGAAGAAGAGTTGAATTTTTATAGACAAATGAATATACCACTCCCTAGAGAATGTCCAAATTGTCGTTACTATAAACGACTAGAAAGAAGAAATCCATGGAAACTTTGGGAAAGGCAATGTATGTGTTCAAATAAAGATCACAACCATGGTTCTGAATGCACAAATAAATTTAAAACAAACTATGATCCTAACAGGCCTGAAGTAATTTACTGTAAACAGTGCTATCAGCAAGAAATATACTAAATAACAAAAATATTTTATCAGTTATCCACAAAATAATTTTGCTTTAATGTTTATTAGTGTATAATGGTACTCGAGTTACCTTATTGAATTACTTTCTCATGATAGAGGAGAATACAAAAGTTAATTCCAATAAGAAGTTAGATCATTCTTATTAATATCATTTATTTTAAATAATATTAATACGTTCTTTCGTTCCTAAAAGCCAAAAGGCCGAGGAGCCACTCCTTTATATGAATAAAGAATTGACTCCTAGGCCTTTTCTTTTTGTGAAATTAAGCAAAATAGCCTTTAGAAGCGAAAAAGCAAAACAAAAACCTTAGAGCTATAGCTCTAAGGTTTTTGTTTTGCTTTTTCGCTCTACTTTTTAATCTTTTTCTTTGATTTAGCATCTTTCATTATTGTATTCCAATGCTTTTTCACTTCTGCAATAGCAACTTCTAAATCTTTAGGATCTACTTTTTTAATTTTAGAATATTTAGCAGATACTGAATCTATAATCTTATGATAGACAGGCTCTGTAATCTCTTTTACATCTTCTAATTTATCAATAATTTCTCCTTTCATCTTTACTGCCCATCCTTTGATAGCTTTTTTATGTTTTTTACCTTCTGGACCAAAAAGAATGTATGCTGCTGCTCCGACTGCTGCAACCGTCGCACTGATACCCACAACTTGACCACTACTCAAACCCTTACTGACTTTTTTCTTTTCCATATATTTTTTATTTTTAAAATATTAAATAAATAATATTTTTATAAAAACTAAATTAATTAATAATTACTTCTTACTCTTTTCACTTTTTTTCTTTTTACTAAAAAGAAATCTAAAAAGAGGGCTTTCTTTTATATTCTCCCCAACTTCTTCTAATGAAGATTTAGCTCCATCGACTGTGCTTCTAAGCTTTTCTGAAATATGAGAAAAGTTCTTCATTATCTTAATCAAATAAAAACCGACAATAATAAATATAATTGTAATCAAAACTACAGACACAGAACTAATAAAAAAGAATATATCTGATTTCAATATTGATTCCATAATATTATAATAACATTTATTTAGAAGATAAAGAAGAAAGAATAAATTGCTCTAAAGAAACTGTAAAGTCCACCTCTCCCCTATGAGCTTTATGATAAAGAGTTACGATAGAGCTTGATTGTATTTTAAGCTCTTTTAAACTAAATACTTTTGATCCATTTAAAATCATCATCTTTATCTTCCAAAAAAGAACACCTGAAATAGCTTCGGGCTCAATAGATGAACTGATAGCAGTATTATATAAAATCCATGTATTCATCTTATCTCTATTTGCAAACGAATCAGTAAGACTAAAGATATTAAACTTGGGTGTACTTATAACTTTTTTACCTTCAAAATTTTTAACTTCTCCATATTTTTTATATTTCTTTTGTAAAACAGCTGAAAGTTTATCCTCTTTAAATATAAATATTGTGCTGGAGGCACTTAAATCAGCTAATTCTTGAGGAGAGAAATCTACAACTTCTTCATTCAGAATATTTTCAATAATTATAGAAGGGGAATTATTAAATAAATTAATATTATTTGAATAACTCATTATTAAATCTTTATCTACATTATTATTTGAGAATAAAAAAGTATCACCATCCTTAGTAAACTCTTTAATATAAACATTCGTACTTTTTGTATCATCTCCAAATAAAATATAAATCATAGCCAATTATTTACTTTCTTTTTATATTCATCAAAAACATCTCCATATCTTTCTTTTAGAATAAGATCTTGCTTCTTCATAAATACAAGCTTGGAGATAATATAAGCTATAACCATAAAAATAACTGAAAATAGAGAGTGTATTAGAAAACCTAATCCTAAGACACTAAGAGTCAACCCAAAATTCGTAGGATTCCTAGTGTATTTATATGGACCATGAAGAAAAAAATTAACATCTCTTTCTTGTGATATAGCCTTACCTACTGATCTAGTAGTAGATTGAGACCAGTAAATAAGTAATGTCCCAAAAAATATTAATGCCAATCCTAGATATTCATAAGCTATATTATTAAAAACACGTATAGAAAATATAATATCAAATATTACCCCTAGCACTACAGTACAAAAGAACATTGCATAAGAATGAGATAAAAGAACGTGAACAATACCTGAAATATGTTTTTTATTTAAATTTTTGTTATTTTCTTCCATATATTAATATTATCATAGCTAATAAATTATGCCACTATTTTAATTCGCCCCAATTCTTTCCAAAACCAACAGTGACATCTAGCGGAACACTATTCATACCAGACAAAAATTCATCTGGTATAACATCTATCATTGCTTTCTCTATAATCTTGATTGCTGCTTCTAATTTTTCTTCTTTTATCTCATAGATAAGTTCATCGTGAACCTGGAGAACTATCTTTGTATCTTCTATTATACCACTTTTTTCTAATTCTAGTTCAGCCTTTTTCATACCTATCTTTATGATATCTGCCGTAGCTGTCCCCTGTATAGGAGCATTCGTCGCCATTCTTTCTACCATTGCTCTCATGAATGGAAGTGGAGAATTAATACCTGGGAAATACCTTTTCCTTCCAAAGAGAGTTTTTGTATAACCATTCTTCCTTGCAAAAACTTTTATACTTTCTAAGTAATCTGCTATTGTAGGGAATTGTTCAAAATAATTATCATAAAATATTTGGGCTTCTTTCCTATTTGTATTTAAATTCTGACTCAAAGCCGTAACACCCATACCATAAAGAATTCCAAAGTTAATAACTTTTGCCCTACGACGCATATCGCTTGTGACATCTTCTTCGGAAACTTTAAATACTTTCATAGCCACAGCTGTATGTATATCTCTACCTTCTTTAAATGTATTTATGAAGAAAGAATCTTGAGAAAGTAATGCCGCAATTCTTAATTCAATCTGAGAATAATCAAAAGAAACAAGTAAGTACCCCTTGTCAGAAATAAAAGCATCCCGAATCTTTTTGCCTCTTTCTGTTTTAGTAGGAATGTTCTGTAAATTTGGATTATTTGAAGAGAATCTTCCTGTCGTTGTGCCATACTGTAAAAAACTTGCATGAAGCCTACCATCTTCACCTATTGAATTTGGGATAGTATCTATATACGTTCCAAGTAATTTCTGTAATTCTCTGTGTTCTAGAATTATATTTATAATGGGGTGAAGATCACGTAACTTTTCAAGCTCGCTTTCTTTAGTAGACCTTGCACCACCACTCGTCTTTTTCATTTTAATGCCTAAAGATTTACCATCAACCTCATCTATTTTCATTTCATCGAAAAGAATCTCTCCTAATTGTTTTGGGGAATTAATATTGAATTCTCTGCCTGCAAAGTTCCATATTTCTTTCTCTATTTTCTCTAGTTCATTATGATATTCTTTCGAAAGGTTACTTAAATACTTCGTATCAATCTTTATACCAGTTTTTTCCATTTTTGAAATAATAGGAATTAAAGGTAATTCGATATCCTTATATACATATTCAAGACCTTCTTTCTCTATATCTTGCTCCATTATATTTACAGCTTCATCTAAAGAAGAAACATTCTTATAATCCATAATATCTTCTATACTTGGATTAGTTTTATCTGAATTTAATAACCAAAAAGCAATTTTTGCTTTTTCTATGGTGCTGGAGTTTTGGCTGGAGTCAAGCAAAGTCCTTAGAGCAACGGTCTGGCCACTCTCCTCCTTCGTCCGAGGACCTTGCGATGAGGAGCTTTGCTCGACTCCAGCCTCTTCTTTCCCCAGTATTCTCAAAAATCTACTTTGTAAACTTTTAAACTCCATGGTTTTGAAAAACTCTTTAACATTTTCTTCAACTACTTCATATCTCCACTCTTTTTCTGGCAATTTAAAATTTATTGGGGCATCACGTCTTATCGTCGCTAAGGTTTTTGAAAAAATTGCTTCATCCTCTCCTTGAATAAGTAAAGCTAAAATTCTTTCTGAAACTCCAAGCTTTTTTGCATTTTCTTTATTCTTTTTTAAATCAACATACATTTTCTCTATAGTCCCGTATTTCGAAACCAAAGTACTTGCAGTTTTCTCACCTATACCCTTAATACCTATAATATTGTCCGATGGATCTCCACGAAGACCCTTATAATCTGGTAAATATATAGGATCAAAACCAAAACGGCTTTTTACTTTTTCTTGATTATATAAAATAGTATCATTTATACCTTTTTTCAAAGTATAAACTTGTACATGTTCACCATCTACAAGTTGTAAAGTATCCATATCTCCTGACGCTATTACTGTATCCATATCTAAGATAGACTTTACATTTTCTGCAATCGTACCAAGTAGGTCATCTGCTTCAAAACCTTCACACTCATACATGGGGATAGAAAGTGCTTTGAAGAATTCCCTCGAACGGATAAGCTGGACTACAAGAGCATCATCGGCTTTTGCTCTCCCTGCTTTATAATCACCGTATGCTATATGACGAAAAGTTTTCTTTGGTAAATCATAACAAGCCACTATATAGTCAGGCTTTAACTCTGTAATAATTTTGAAAAGCATAGTAGCAAGCCCATAGATAGCTCCAGTCGGCTCACCTTTTGAATTCATGAATTCAGGTAATGCATGATAAGCACGATGAATAATCGCATGTGTATCAAGTAGAACAAGCTTTCTTTTATTTATTTTCTTTACCATATTCACATTATACTCTTATTTACTTGAATATAATAATGTACTTAAATAAGCTCCGAACTTGGAGTGATGTTCGAATGAGTATTTTAGAAGGGAAATAGATATTACTCTACTTCATAAACATCTTTTATTTTTAATTTTAAGTCTATTTCCTTCTCTAAGGGAATAATTATGTGTAATTTACATTCTCCATTGTATGGTACAAAATCTTTTTTTGGTGGAGTTGGTTTATTAATTACACAAATAGCTTCCACAGATTTTTCACCTGGTAAAAAATTGATCCTTATTGGGCAATCTAATCCTTCATTTATATTCACTTCAGCTGGTAACATTATAGGTCTCCCAACATAATTTGCTTTTTTAAAATCTTCAATTCCTTTTTCATCTCCAATTAGTTTTGTTGATGGATCAACTGGTATCCATTCACCATTACTAAGTTTTATTTCACACCAAAAATGTGAATAGGCTCTCTGCCCTACTTCAGTTAATTTAAATAAAGGTTCATTATTATCGGTTCTATTTATATTTACAATTTCATCACCATATAATATTACTCCTTCTAAGCCAACTTTTTCTACTAGATATAAATAGGCTAATGATAAATTTCCACATATACCATAACCTTTTTCAAAGGTATCAGATAAATTAATCGGAGACCAGCCACTAGAAAGCATTTTACTTTCTTCTATCCATTTTACTAAATCAGGGTTTGTTGTCTTTAAATTCTCGATATCTTTCTTATAAGGATATTGTATATTTTTTCTAAGAATATCTAACACCTTTGCTAATTTTTCTTTTTCAGGTAAATCTTTATACTGCTCTAATTCTTTTGAAATGGATAGCATTTTATCAGTTTCTTTATCAAATACAGCATATTGTGTATATATCTTACCTTTTTCTAAATTGATTGTTTCTTTTTCTAATTTAATAGAAAATTCTTTTGAATGATCTCCTCTTAACTGTAATGAAAGATTTGGAATTAATATTTCAGCCTCTTTCTCAGAAAAAGAAATAAGCATTTTATTTTCAATATTTTTTCCTGGTGTTAAATTAGGTTTTGGAAATTCTTCAATCATAAAAAAAGTATATCACAGGTTCGAACTTCTACTAAGATACTTAAAATAACCATTATAAAATATGCTTAAAATTTTGCTCTAAACTTGGGACGAAGTGGAAACCTTAATAAGTAAATAGAAAAACTAATTACTAGTTTCTTTTGTTGTCTTTAAAAATCCTTTAAATCCTTCTATGTCTTTTTTAGAATCTAGTACATGTATTTGTTCTGGTTTGAATGTAACATACTCTGTTATTTTATTATTAGAAACATCGTTTAATTCTGTATTAATTATACTATCATTAGATTTATGAGGATTTTTAAACCATACCCCTAAAAAAGTCTATCTTCCTTTGTGAAAATATGGGTTTCTAAAATCTAGAATTGCGGGCATAATAATTGGATTATATTTTTTAAAACCTCTATTAACCATAGTTGTCATTTCGGCATTACTCAAATCATCTGTAAAATAACTACCCTTTAAAATACCTCTTTGTTTAAATTCATCAAATGTTACATTAGTACCATGATATACGATATCTTTCATAATGCTCTTAGGAAAAATAGTATCTAAATATTCTGAGTATTGTTCCTTAGTACCAATTAACGTCAACTCAGTGTTTTTTTCGAATACAAAATCTAGACCCTTTTTTGTTTTACTTTCAGGATTATTTTGTTTCTCTTCTTTTTTGTTCACTAGATTAACAGGCTGATCAAAATTCATAATTAGATTATTAGTTAACATTAAGTGTTCTGCTTGAGGGCTCCGAGTGCAGGAATAATAATAAACATATTTTAACATTAAACATAATTTGTAAATATATTAATGTATATAATATTACTAAAATTTAATAACTCTTTTTGTATCGTCTTTATGATCTAGCTTTATCTTGTGTGTATTTGAAGGTAAGCAATCCTCAACTCTCTCTGGCCACTCAATAACTATCAAATTATCTTTATCTTTAAGCATTTCATTAAAACCAAGATTTAATAATTCTTTACTTTTATCTAATCTATAAGCATCGATATGTACCATATTCTTATACTTGTCATTTTTTGTTTTATAAATTTTCATTATTACAAATGTAGGAGAGACAACTTTTACTAGAATACCTAACTGTTTGGCAATCTCTTTTGTTATTGTCGTCTTCCCTGCACCTAAATCACCATAGAAAGCTATGACCGTTGCTCCTTTATTTATTTTCTTATTTATCTTTTCTAATATATCTTTTGCTATTTGTTCTACTTCTTCTAGGTTCAATATTTTTCGCATATATACATAATATAACAAATCTGCCTCGCCGACAAAGTCGGCGGGGCAGATTTTCTTAACAATAATTTTTTAATGTGTCACACTACTTCCTACTCTTGTAGTTTTACCATAAGAACGAGAGATTAAAATTATAACTAATATTACAAGTAATATAATTAACCACCCGATAGCTCCTAGAGATAAGAGTCCTGCAAAGAATGCTGAACCACCTAATACTCCACCTACAGTGTTACTATCTGATACCGCCTTAGGAACATTTATAACATATGACATAACATTTTCTTGAGCTCCAGTAGTACTTGTATATACAAGTATTGCGGTAGTTACTATTTGAGCATTGTTTGCAGGAATTGTGTCTACACTTGCTTGAAAATACATCATGCCTTCTTGCCCAGCATTAAGATCTTCAACAGGAGCTGAGAGAGTATGTGTATCAACTTCATATGTTCCACGTGAAGAATTCACAAGGGTCATATTCGTAGGTATCACAACTTGAACTAAAGGTTTTACAAGTTTACTCTTACCGATATTCTTATAAGTAACTATATAGTCTACTAAATCACCCTCTGAAATTAATTGATATTTATTACTAATCATCAACTCTACTGGTGAAGCAGTCGCAACAACTGTAGTACCCTGAGTAACTGCTGGTGTGACTGTGTTACCTACTGTTGGATTTCCAAGTGTTTTGAATATTTCTACACTTCCTTTAGATACTACTCCATTCATTTCACCTACAGCTTGGAAATAATATATTGTATTTGGATTTAATCCAGTTATAACATCACTAAAGTTCGTATTACCATTTGCATTCTTAGTATTGGTCCTTGAGCCTAAATTTACAGTAGTTCCATAATCAAAATATAAATTTGAATTATAGTAAGTCGTATTTGCTATATAACCATTTATTTGAGCTTGATTCTGACTTATATTTGTAGCGATAGTTGTCACAACATTTTTATTCAGCATAAAAAGAGGTTGCTGATTAATAACATTCTGTCCATTTGTTGCAAAAGATATCGTATTTCCACGAACTACCTGATTATTATTCACATTCTGAGCCACTGCACAATAATTGTAATTAGTATTTGGATTCAATGAATATACAGGTACAGAAATATTCACATATGATTGATTATAAGTTGTACCATACTTTGTGCCATAACAAGGAAATTCTATCCAAGAATTTACAAGTGATCCATTACCACTTACATAACCTAAAAGTGTTGCTCCTGTATTTGTAACTGATGCTGGATTGTTTGTTGTGACTGAAGGAGTAGAATAATTATAATTATTGTTATAATTATTTACATTAATATCTATATATTTAGTAATAGCTCCATAACTATTCCCCGATGCAGATATAGTATATCTTTCGTTATACACAGGATAAATATTTCTAGAATTACTACTTGAATTATCAGTAAATGAAGGACCTGAAACTGTAACTGAACTACAACCTGTAGTATTCCAAGCAAGTATTACACTGTCACCTTTATTTATTGTTGTAGATGAAGAACTTGAACCATTTACTGTAAAGCTTGAGACGGAACAGTTGTTATAATTATTATTATTGTTATTGTTATTGTTATTGTTATAATTATTATAATTGTAATTGTTATTATAATTATTGTAATCAATATATACACAAGATCCTGTCTCTCTGTAGTTTACTGCGGATGAGTCAGTGCATGTTTTAGGACTGACAAAGACAACTATTTTCTGTACTACTGGTACAAAGACCTTTTTTATTATTGGAGGGAATCTAAAATTTGTAGGTTCTCTGAAAAAATGCGTATTCATATTGCCATTTGCAAAAACGTTCTGCGCACTAAGAATTAGTACCAAACTAAATACTCCTATTATTATTTTTTTCATAAAATTTTTCATATAATTAAATATTGATTAACAGGTATAGTATATCATATTCGAAGTAATATGTCAATACAACATACAATAATACCTTTATTTATAAGTCTTTTCACAATTTTAAACCTTCAACTTAGCATTAAGTTAAAGACTTAAAAAAGTGAGTTTGCTTTCTTTAAAAAAGAAAAGCAAACTCCCTAAATATTTACTTCGCAACCCTCATTTTTAAAAATATAAATTCGGGTTGCTACAAAAGAACAAATTTTACCGGCGTTGGTAGCCGGGATTCTGGTTATTACCTGAACCTGCTTGGCGTTGGTAGCCGGGATTCTGGTTATTACCTGAACCTGCTTGGCGTTGGTAGCCGGGATTCTGGTTATTACCTGAACCTGCTTGGCGTTGGTAGCCGGGATTCTGGTTATTACCTGAACCTGCTTGGCGTTGGTAGCCGGGATTCTGGTTATTACCTGAACCTGCTTGGCGTTGGTAGCCGGGATTCTGGTTATTACCTGAACCTGCTTGGCGTTGGTAGCCGGGATTCTGGTTATTACCTGAACCTTGTGTACTCCAACTTTTCCTTTGTCCTGTTCTGGAGTCTATATACTCCTTACCAACAGAATATCTTTCAGCACCAGACTTACCCTTATGCTCGGGCTCGTCTGATTTTTTGTCCCAATTTTCGGGGCGACCATTATCTGGTCGTTTGTCATTATCAAACCTTTTATTATTACGAGGCTCATCAAATGACTTCTTCCCTTTATTATCAGGACGGTCGAAGTTCGGCCGTTTGTCATTATCGAACCTCTTATGGTCAGGCTCATCGAATGACTTTTTTCCCTGGTGTTCAGGGCGTTCATTAAATGACCGGTGATCCTCGTTTTTTTGAAAAGGTTGAGAATCATACCTTTCATTGTTCCACATCCTCATTTCTGAGGTAGAGTAACAATTATAACTATAACCACTATTGTAGCCATAATTATTATTGTTATAACACTGTGGAAAAGATGTATATGCCATCGGCATCATCCACCGACTAAAATCGGTGTAATAACCCGATTCAACATATTCTCTAACAACAACTTTTCGTGGCTGTTCGTAGTTATTAACAGTATTATAATTATATTCGATGTGAAATATCGAATCAATACTTCTATTATTGTCCTCGATGCGAACAACAAGAGTGTCAATAACAATAAACTCAAAAAGTTTTCTCCCTGGATTCACACCCCGGGTTTTTTTCAACTGAGGGTTAACGCAAGCCACCTTCCCAATAACCCCTAAATAATTATTCCCATTTTTTTCTTTTGGAACCAGCCAATATTGGCTTTCAGCTCCAATCACATCTTCAAATGATACTTCTTCACCGATCTTAACCCCATTCAAATAATCACTTGGATCAAAATTGGTAAGATAACTCTTATGAACTATCTCGCATTTTTCGAGCATGATTCTCATTCCTGCAACTGTTGCAGAAATGTTTTCACCTGTTAAGGTAGAGTAGGCCCTCGCATATGCAATGCGAAGGTTATCAAAATATGGCCCAGAATTAGTTAAAATTATTCTAACCTCTTCCATATTTCTATTTTGATAATATGGAGCACATGGCTCCTTTTTTCCAAAAACCTCCTGCGAGCCTAAAATGGCTACCAACAAGATCAAAAACAAAACAAAAACTTTTTTCATATTTATAATAATTTATGATTGTTATATATACCACCCAAAGTATATTGAGTAACATATATAACAACCATAAATATTAAACATCTTCGGGTATATATTAGCATATCTAAACACATTTGTCAATACGTCTATTGACAAATAATCCTTGTATTTCAAATATAAATTCCGAATTTCCCCCTCATTTAGACGAAATAGCGTGTTGTATTCTACGTCTATCCCCACCCTCAAAATGGGTTAAAGGGTGTATATTCCCCCTGATAATGGGTTAGGGGGTTGTATTAGTCTGGGGGTTTTATCGGTATTGTATTTATTCCCCCTTGATAAGGGGGCTAGGGGGTTTTGTACTAGTATTGCACAACCTTACAATGGGCTAGGGGGTTATTATTGTATTATATTCCCATTTGTTGTTATAATAACTTCATATGACACTTATATTTGATGATGATAAACAAAATAAAAATTACTCAGACCTAAGGAAGCAAGAAGAAGAAGATTTGGTAGATACTTTAGCAGAAGCTCGCTATGGAGTACCGCCTATTCACCTTTCTGTTGTACCGATAGAGAATGATGCACTTCGTACGATAGTAGAGAAAGAAGCTCGTAGTCTAGAAGTAGCTCCATTCAAGCTACTTGGGAAAGATATCCACGTAGCTGTAAGATCTCCTCAACCAGATAAACTAGAAAATCTTAAAAAGTATTTTGCAGATCGTGAGTACTCTCCTCACTTCTATATGGCATCCCTTGCAAGTCTTGAGAAAGCTTGGGAGAGATATAAAGAGATTTCTTTTGCTGCTGAGTCTAAGGCTGGAAGTATAGCTATATCCGGAGAAGCATTAAAAAAACTAATGGTAAATATTAAAAATATTGAAGACATTAAAAAAATAGTCTTAGATATTGAAAAAGATAACGTCCATACAACTTCACAAATTCTTGAAGTCGCTATCGCTGGAGCTGTAGCTATAAATGCTTCTGATATACACTTCGAACCAGAAGAGAATACTGTACGTCTTCGATTCCGTCTGGATGGGATACTTCATGAAGTTATGGAAATACCTCCAGCTGCTCATAAATTCATAAATTCAAGAATAAAGCTTATTTCGGGCCTTAAAATCACAGCAAACTCTATCGCTCAAGATGGACGCTTCAGTATATATCTTGATCAAGATGAGATATCGCTTCGTGTATCTCTTATCCCTGGAGCTTATGGTGAGTCTATCGTTATGCGTATTTTAAATCCAAAATCAATAAGAGTTAAGCTTGAAGATATGGGTATAGAGCCAAAACTTTATGATATATTCATGAGAGAAATAAAAAAGCCAAATGGCATGATTCTTCTTACTGGACCTACTGGATCAGGAAAGACTACAACCCTTTACTCTTTCTTGCAGAAGATATACTCAACTGAGATAAAGATAATCACTATCGAAGACCCTATCGAGTACCACCTACCTGGAATTACCCAGACACAAACAGATAGCGAGAAAGGTTATACCTTTTTAGAAGGATTGCGTTCTGCTCTCCGCCAAGACCCAGATGTGATAATGGTGGGAGAAATACGTGATAGTGAAACAGCAAAGATAGCGGTAGAGTCCGCACTTACTGGTCACTTAGTCTTCTCTACACTACATACAAATAATGCAGCAGGAGTCATACCTCGTCTTATCGATCTAGAAGTAAATCCAAAAATATTAGTATCTGCACTTTCTCTTTCTATCGCTCAACGCTTAGTAAGAAGACTTTGTGTAAATTGTAAGAAAGAAAGAGCTCCAAAGACAGAAGAACTATCCATTATAAATAAAATGGTAGAACAAACAAAACTCCATAATAAGAATTTCATAGATTATGGAGTAGATATGATAAACCCATTCAAATTATATGATCCTGTCGGTTGTCCAGAATGTAATAATACTGGATATCACGGACAAATAGGTATTTTCGAAGCTATATATAATGATGCAAAAATTGAAGACATAATAACAAGAAATCCTAGTGAAAGAGAAATCAAAGAAGCATCAAAAGATCAAGTTTCACTTTCTATACAAGAAGATGGTATGGTAAAAATTCTAAAAGGTATCACCTCTTATGATGAAGTCGCTAGTGTAGTAGACTTCTATGAAGAATAAAATAAATAATTTCTAAAAAACTATTTTTATTTTTTATAACTGGAAAAGAAAAAAACATAAATCTCTAAACAATCCTTTGAAAGCATGCGCTAACAAAGTAATATAGGATTACAGGATAGCCACAGTAAATATAAATATAAACCAAGACGTCCTACGCACGTATATAGAGCACGGGGCCGATTGCTTAGAGATTTATGTTCTCTTCACAAAAAAATGCTATAATTAAAACGTGTATTAAAGTTCTAAAAAGAGTATAGCATATTAAGAAAATTATGTCAAGTAAAAACAACTCCACAACTGTGAATAGTAAAGAATCGTCTACTACCAAAGATGAGGGCTTTTTAGACCAAACTTTGCGTCCAGGTATCTGGGAAGAATACATTGGTCAAGAAAATATCAAAGCAAACCTTAAAATCCTTCTTACAGCGGCCGAAGAAAGGTCACATCCAGCTGAACATATCCTTTTCTATGGGCCTCCAGGCCTTGGGAAGACCACACTAGCGCATTTAATAGCTAAAGAGACACGCAGACAAATTAAAATCACTTCAGGCCCTGCTATAGAAAAAGTCGGGGATCTTGCCTCTATCCTTACAAACCTTGCTCCTGGAGATATCGTTTTTATCGATGAGATACACCGCTTAAATAAAATGGTAGAAGAAATTCTCTATCCAGCCATGGAATCAGGTGTTTTGGATATTATTATTGGTAAAGGTCCTTCTGCTCGTACTATACAACTTGAACTTCCACCTTTTACTCTTATCGCTGCTACTACACGTATAGCCCTTCTATCTTCCCCTCTTCGATCAAGATTCTCAGGTGGGGTTTTCCGACTTGAATTTTATACTGATGAAGAAATTAAAAAGATACTTTCTCGCTCTGCTAAGATACTTGGAGTAGACCTTGAGGATGAGGCACTAAGTGAAATATCTAAACGTGCACGTTTTACTCCACGTACAGCAAACTACTTCCTCAAGCGTTGTCGTGATTATGCTCAAGTACACAAAGTTCCACTTTCTAAAGATGCAGTTAAGAAAGCTTTAGCATTACTTGAAATCGACGAGATAGGACTGACTTCATCGGACAGAAGAGTTTTAGAAACTATAATAGGTAAATTCAATGGTGGTCCAGTCGGGCTTAAAACAATCTCAGCTGCAACAAGCGAAGAAGAAGCTACAATAGAAGAAGTTATCGAGCCATACCTCATACAACTTGGATTACTAGAACGTACCTCTCGTGGTAGAACAGTCACAAAAAAGGGTTATGAACATTTAGGTTTTGATTTTATAAATGACAATTAGTTATATATTTATGAAATCAAAATAGTTCTATCAGAGAGGCGTGCGCAAGGGTGACGACCCGAGCAATGAGAAAAATTTCAGCAGAAATTTATCCGGACTCTCTGAGAGAAACTATTTTGATGAAATAAATATTTATATATAAATGAGAATTTTAGCAATTGATCCAGGTTTTGAAAGAATAGGAATAGCGATACTAGACAAAACATACACACCAAAACACGACTTGGTATATTCTAGTTGTTTTAAAACTTCAGCAAAAATTCCTTTTCACAAAAGACTAACCCTCATAGGAAATGAATTAGAAAAAATAATAAAAAAATACAAACCAACTGTTCTTAGTATAGAAAAATTATATTTTACAACAAATCAAAAAACAGTAATGGGTGTATCCGAAGCAAGAGGAGTTATCATATATACTGCTTCTAGAAATGGATTGCAAATTTTTGAATATACTCCTCCTCAGATAAAGATAGCGGTTACAGGTTATGGTAAATCAAGCAAAGAGGCTGTAATGATGATGGTTCCAAAGCTTATAAACATAAAAACAGAGACAAATTCAGATGATGAACTCGATGCAATAGCTATCGGTATTACTTGTCTTGCTTGTGAAAGGTTTTCCACAGGTAATTAACCCTTGCAAAGAAAATCATATTTTGATACAAATAATTATTATAATATGTTTATTAAATAATTAACTTATGAGTTATAAAGATGATGAAGAACTAAATGCTGATCCTGATATAAACGAAGATGAAGATGATATATTATCACCAGTAGATGATATAGATGATTCACTTGATGATGATATGTTACTTGTAGATGATGATTTACTGGTAGATGATTTAGAAGATGCTGAAGATGACGACTTAGAAGATTTTGCAGGTTTAGATGGTTCTGAATATTAATAAAATAAAAACGAGCAAGTATACTTGCTCGTTTTTATTTTATTTAATTTTAATTTTACAAAATCTTTTCTTACCTATTTTATAAACTCCATTTTGAACTTTTTCTGTCTGAGATGTAACTTTTTCTTTCGTATCCATATTTGTTATAGCTCTCTCATCTATAAGTCGTCTAAACTCACTCTTTGAAAGTATAATTTTTTCTTTCAGAAAAACATCCACTAATAGCTCACCTTTTTTTACATCAACCCCTTCTATCTCTGTTGGTATTTCTTTTCTAGAAAAAGTTTTTTCCCAACTATCTTGTGCAGAGATAGCATCTTTCTCACCTTTTATTGTTTTAACAATTTCATATGCCATTAATTTTTTAAATTGCATAGGATTTGAACCAGATTTTATTTCTTTTTCAATATTTTTTATTTCTTTCATTGATACTTCAGTTAGAAGCTCTAATCCAGACAAAATAGCAGTATCTGGATAAGACATAGCTTTCCCAAACATTTGTTCTGCATTATCTCCTAAGTTAATTCCATTACCTTTAGTTTTACTCATAGTGATACCGTCTGGAGCATCCATCATTTTATTTGCTCTGACAAACTTTTCTTTATTTAAATATATTTTTGATAAATCTCTACCTACCAACATATTAAATATCTGATCAGCTCCACCAATTTCAATATCGACTTCCATAGCTACACCATCATACCCTTGCATTAAAGGATAAACAATTTCGTGTAACTTAAGCGGTAAATCTTCTTTTAATCTTTTCTTAAATAAATCTCTTTGTAATATTTGTTGTAATGTAAAATTAGACATTAATTTCAAAATATCATCAAGTTTTAACTTAGAAAGCCATTTATAATTCCTTTCAAATCTTACAGGATTCTCTCCTCCAAAATTAATAAGCTGGGCAGCTTGTTCTTTCCACTTAGACATATTCCTCTCTATTTCTTCATCGGTTAATATTATTCTTGTAGAACCCTTATCTGGATCACCAACCTTAGAAGTAAAATCTCCAACTAAAAATATAACTTCATGTCCTAATTCCTGTAAAATCTTTAAAGCTCGTATTCCTATTGCATGTCCAACATGAAGATAAGGCCCCGTAGGATCAAAACCTTGATAAATCTTTAATCGAGCTCCTGACATCAACTTTTCCTTAAGTAATTTTTTTGACGGAAAAATTTCTGCTACCCCCCTCTCTAAAAATTTGTCTATCTTCTCTTCATCTATTATTATTTTACTCATATTATGCATATTATCACAAATTTTCTATTATTTAAAGGTTAAAATATGCTATTATATATATATGAAAATATATCATAAATCATCTTTCAACTTTTTAAAATTTATAAAAAATAGTATTTTTTTGTTTATAGGATTGGTAGTCATAACTACTGGAATTCTATTAATTTGGGTAAGCACTTTAAAACTACCTGATTTTAAACTTTTTTCGGAAAGAAAAATACAAAATTCTACAAAAATTTATGATCGTACTGGCCAAATACTCCTTTATGATGTTCATCAAAATATTAAAAGAACAGTCATTCCATATGAAGAAATGGGAAAAGATATTAAGAATGCAACGGTGGCTATCGAAGATTCAGAATTTTATAACCATAAAGGAATAAGGATAAAATCAATTCTGCGTGCTGTCTGGGCTAATCTTACTGGTGGAAAAGTACAAGGTGGTTCAACCATAACTCAACAATTAATAAAAAATACACTTTTGACTTCAAATAAATCTGTATCTCGTAAAATAAAAGAGTGGATATTAGCTCTTAAATTAGAAAGAGTGACAAGTAAAGATGACATACTAGCCTTATATCTAAATGAAGCACCATATGGTGGAAATATTTATGGAATAGAAGAAGCGTCGAAAGCATTTTTTAATAAAGAACCTATAGATCTTACTTTAGCTGAATCTGCATATATGGCAGCAATACCTAATGGACCTACTTATTATTCTCCTTATAGAAAGAATAAGGATAAACTTGATGAAAGAAAAAATTTAGTTTTAAAAAGAATGTTGGATTTAAAATTCATTAATGAAGAAACATACAATAAAGCAAAAAGTGAAGTAGTTATATTCGCACCAGAACAACCTATGCACATAGCTGCTCCTCACTTTGTATTTTTTATAAAAGATTACTTAGAAAAAAAATATGGACTAAATGCACTTGAAGAAGGAGGACTAAAAGTTATAACAACATTAGATTATAATCTACAAAAAAAAGCTGAAGAAATCGCACTTCAAAAATCACTAGAAAATGAAAAAGCCTGGGGTGGATCAAATGCAGCAGTAGTAGTAATAGACCCAAAAACAGGTCAAATATTATCTATGGTGGGGTCAAGAAATTATTTTGATAAAACGATAGATGGTAATTTTAATGTAGCGACAGCTCCAAGACAGCCAGGGTCCTCATTTAAACCTATTGTATATGCAGACGCTTTTGAAAAAGGATATACAGCAGATACAACACTTTTTGATGTCAAAACTGAGTTCAATGCCTCTTGTGATCCAACAGGTAAACCTCTTCCAGGGAATAATAAAGCAGTTTGTTACACTCCAAACGATTATAATAATATATTTCGTGGCCCAATGACACTTAAAAACGCCTTAGCTCAATCAATAAACATTGTAGCAATTAAACTATTATATTTAGTGGGTATAAATGATGCAATTAAAATGGCTAGCGACTTAGGTATCACAACTCTTACAGATCCAACAAGATATGGCTTATCTCTGGTTATTGGAGGAGGAGAAACCACTCTTTTAGAAATGACTTCAGTTTATGGGGTCTTTGCTACAAGTGGAATACGTCATCCTTATAAAAGTATTCTTTCTATTAGTGATGCAAACGATAATATATTAGAACAATATGAGGATAAACCATATGCGGTACTAAGTCCAAATACTACAAATATATTATCAGATATATTATCAGATGATGATGCTCGTTCACCAACTTTTAATCATAACTCAATACTAAATGTACCAGGACACGATGTTGCAGTTAAAACAGGTACAACTAATGATAATAAAGATGCCTGGACGATAGGATATACCCCCTCTATAGCGGTTGGAGTCTGGGTTGGTAATAATGATAATAAACCTATGGGAAAAGGTGGTTCAGCGCTTGCTGGCCCTATTTGGAACGCTGTTATATCAGAGATACTTAAAGATAAACCAAATGAATTTTTTGAAGAACCTGAACCAATAGATCAATCAATACCACCGATTCTTCGTGGTTTTTGGCAAGGAGGTGAAACTTTTTGGGAAGATAATCCTACTTACAATACAGCGACTGGGGCGCTCATAGAAAATAATAAAAAAGAAGTATCAATTACAAATGTTCATACTATTTTATATTGGATTAATAAAAATGATCCAACGAATACAAATCCAGCAAAAAATATTTCTGACTCTCAATTTACTAACTGGGAATATGGTGTACAAAAATGGTGGAATAGTAATTATATGAATTATAAAAATATAACAGCACCAAACTCTCAAAATATAAATAATAATATAGGAACAAATAATCCAGAATTTTCTATTTCAGGGGTACTAACATCTCCATATAAAAATACTGATAAAATTTCTATAAATATTAATTTAATTAAGAGTAACCAAATAAAAAAAATAGATATTTTTATAAATAATATCTTTATAAAGTCTATTAAATCTCCACCCTTCAGCTTATCTTTTATTCCAAAAGAAATTCAAAATATTTCAGATAAAAATACTATAAAAATAGTTGGTTATGATACTAATAACAAAACAGGAGAAGCAACATCTTCTTTTGTTGTTGGTAACTAATACTTTATCTTATATCTTTAAAATTGCTGCCAGAAGAAAGAGCCAATATCTCTTTTAGAATAATTTCTTTATTCATTAGTATTTCATTACGAACTAATGGAGAGGCTTTTATGTATATAAAAGGGGGTTTTATTTGTATATCTTTACTTAATATTTTAATTTTTAAAACATGTTCTATAACACCAACAACTAAACTATCCTTCTCTTCTTTTAAAGAAAGTATATTTTTGAATTTATCTAAATAATTTTTTATGTGATTATAATCCATTTTATTATTCGCTTTAGTATAAACAAAATAATAAATATTGTATTTAAGGGGCGTACGCAAGACTGTCGAGTCGAGCAATGAAGAAATTTTCAGCAGAAAATTATCCGGACCCTTAAATATAATATTTTTTATTTTGTTTATAAAAAAAATTATTAAACAGTATTTTTATAGTTTTTTTATCTATTCATTGGCATTACTAAATACATAAAAGATGAATCGCCAATAGGTCTTATAATCATAGGTCTGTTACTACCACTAAACTCTAAAACAAGAGAATCTGAACTTACAGACATAAAACAATCTATAATATATTTATAATTAAAATTTAGAACAATACTCTCACCACTAAGGGCTCCAGCTATAAGTGTTATATTCTCTCCAATATCATTATTCTTAGCCTCTATTTCAAATACTCTCTCTTCTGGTTTTATATTAAAAGTAACTTGATTAAATTTATCAGAAAAAACGTTTGAAACTTTTAATGATGAAATAAAATCTTGTTTTAATAATGTGACTTCAGTGGTAGGACTTTTGGGTATTATCTGTTTGTAATCAGGGAAAGATCCATCTATAATTCTTGATGTTAAATATACATTTGATGTAGAAAAAGATATTTGATTTTTCTGAAGTGTAATCTTTATATCCCCTTCTATAGAATCAAGAACTTTTATTATTTCTGTTGTATTTTTAAATGGAATAAGTATACCATCAAAAGAAAGCTTTTGTTTTATTTTTACTTTTTTCTCTGCAAGTCGGAATGAATCAGTAGCAACAAAAACAAGCAAGTCGTCTTCAGGATAAATATAAATACTTCCTATTTCTGGTTTTATTTCTGATGTCGATGCACTATAATAAACTGATTTAATACCTTCAAGAAATTTCTTTACTGGAAGTATTACACTCTCACCTTCAACAACAGGAATTGTAGGGAAATCATCACTTGGTATACTTTTAAGAATCATTGTGTTTGATTTTGTTTTTACAGAAAGATTATCATTTATTAATTCAAAAGAAACCATTTCACTTCCAGATAATACAGAAAACAAAGAAGCAAGTATATCACTTTTTATTGCTATTACACCTTCTTTTTCTATTTTTGCAGGTATCTCTATTTCTATACCAATATTTAGATTTGTTGCTCTTAGTTTAAGTGTCTTACCTGTTGCAACCCAAAGAACAGAACCTAAAACAGGAAGAGTTAAATTTTTACCAGTAATTCTATCAACCAATACCAGAGCATTTTTAATTTTTTCTATTGAACATTCTAATTTCATTTTTTTTAAATACAATTTTGTTATTCACTGTATTTTTAATTAATCTATTAATATAATTTATTACTATTATTATGTGTGTGAATATGTGAATTACTTTTTATAACCTTATTTTATATATATTATTTATATTTATTTTATTTGTTATAATTTATTTACTTTATAATAAAAATGAAAATAATTTATTATATAAAGTTTTCCACATTTATTATTTTTTATAAACACATCTTTTCCACAGTTTATTATTAAATTATTATTTAAACATAATTCTTATTTTTTCTATTTCTTGTAATAATGCCGGGTCAGTTTTTAAATCTTCTTTAATTTTTAAATGAGAGTGTATTGCAGTAGTATGGTCTCTGCCTCCGAGTTTACTACCAATAAGGGGGTAAGAAATATTAAAATCTTCACGGAGTATATACATAGCTACTTGTCTTGCTTTTACTATTTCCTTACGTCTTGTTTTTTCATATATAGCCTCCTCTACAACATCATAATAATTTGCAATTATTGTTACAATGTCTTTAATAGCAACAGTTTTTTTAGGTTTAATGTTATTCTTTATAAGAGTTTTAACTTCATTTAAAGAGAGAGATTTATTTTTAAGTTGGGTTTGACAGATAATTGTGTTTAAACTACCTTCTAGTTCTCGTATATTTCCTTCAAGTATTTCTGCTAAATATGAAACTATTTCATTGTTTATAATACAATTTGTGGATTCAAATTTAGCTTTTATAATAGCTACTCTTGATTCATAATCTGGTTCAACAATTTGAACTGTCATACCTGAAGCAAACCTAGATTGTAGTCGTTCTTCTAAACCTTGTATAAAGTTTGGATGTTTGTCAGAAGAAAAAATTATTTGTTTATTGTTCTCATATAGTGTATTAAAAAGATGAAATAATTCTTCTTGAGTTTTATCTTTACCAGAAATGAATTGTATATCATCCATAATAATAACATCATATTTACGATATTTTTCTTTGAAAGAGTTTGGATTTTTGTTTTGTATTGAATTTATATAGTCGATAGCAAAACGTTCTAAACTGACATAGTATATTTTTTTATGGGGGTATTTTGTTTTAATAGTATTCCCTATTGCTTGGATCATATGAGTTTTACCAAGACCTGTCCCGCCATATACAAAGAAAGGGTTATAATTTTGACCTGGATTTGTGATAATAGCTTGAGACACTGCATAAGCAAGCTCGTTGAATGGTCCAACCACAAAAGAATTAAAACTATATTTAGGATTTAGGTTATCATCTTTATTTAAATATAAATCACTCAGTGGTAATTCTTTATTTATATTTACTTGTTTAATTATAGTTCCCTCTGTTGCTTTAATGTTATTTTCGTTTTTATGTATTATATATTCTATGCTACGTACACCATCTTCATATCCTATTATTGTTTTAAGTATTAATTTATGAAATTTGTTATAAAGCCAGTCTTTAACAAATTCATTAGGAACACCAATATAAAGTGTACCAGCTTCTTCTTTAACTATGGATGTATTTTTAAACCATGTAGTAAAATTAGCCTTTGAAATTCCTAATTCTATTTCAGACAAACATTTTTCCCACAGTTCTTTTGTATTCATTTTTCTATTATACCTATGTTTTTATAAACACAATAATTAAAACTCTTAATTAAGGTGTTAATAAGATGTTGATATGTTTAGTGACTTATATTGCTTTATATGTCAAATTAGTATATATTTTTAGTATGTCATTAACATATCAACCAAATAAAAGGAAAAGAGCTAAAACTCATGGTTTTTTAGCTCGTGCAAAAACTGTAGGAGGAAAGAAAGTTACTCAAGCTCGTCGTCAAAAAGGACGTGCAAAAGTTTCAATATCTAAATAGTATGCTTCCAAAAAACAAGCGAGTCACCAAAGATATCTTCCAAACTATTATGAAGAAAGGAAATATCATTTCTGGCTCGTTTTTTGTTTTTCGTTATATAAAGCAAGAATATTCACAATATGCTTTTGTAGTCCCCAAAAAAATAGCTAAAACAGCTGTAAAGAGGAATTCTATGCGTAGAGTAGGTTATAATATATTACGGACCATAAATCCACAATTAAATGCTGGTATTTTCTTTTATAAAAAAGAGGCATTAGGTGTTAGTTTGATTGAAATAAAAAAAGATATCATTTCTATTTTTATTAAGGCTAGTGTTAAGTAATATTTATAATTTAATTAGTGTATTGTGAAAAAAATATTAATAAAAATGATAAATATGTATCAAGGAATTCCTTTTAAATCACATAATTCATGTGTATTTTTACCAACATGTTCAGAATATACAAAAGAAGCTATTACCAAATATGGTACTTTAATTGGAATTTATAAGGGTATATTAAGGATAATACGTTGTCATCCTTGGCAGAAAGATCATTATAACCCATTAAAATAGGTTATTGCTTTGAAATTATGATTTTTTAATATACAATATATAAATGAGTGTACTATGGAATGCCATTTTTTATAAACCAATTTTTAATATTTTAATTTTTATTATTAATAACATCACGTTTGGTGATGTGGGTTTTGCTATTATTTTTGTCACTATTATTATTAAGTTTATTTTATACCCTCTTACAAGGAAATCTATTAAAAGTCAAATCCTTATGAAAAGGATGGATCCAGAAATTAAACTTATAAAAAAGAATTTTCCTAATAAAGAAGAACAAGCTAAAAAAACCTTTGAATTATATAAAAAGTATGGCACAAATCCTTTTTCTGGGTGTCTTGTTGTTCTTATACAGCTTCCTGTTATTTTTGCATTATATTATGTTATATTAAAAGGCTTAAAGATAGATAATGGATTAATTTATCCATTTTTAAACAAACCGGGTATTTTGAATACAAATTTTCTTGGTTATTTTGAAATAGGAAGTAAAAGCCTTATATTAGCTATTTCAGCTGGAATAACCCAATTTATACAAGGCTATCTTGCTTCTCCAGTTCCAGTTAAGAATGAAATAGAAATTACTACTGATAAACCCAATAACAATGAGGCTTCTTTTCAAGATACTATGGCCAGTAGTATGCAAATGAATATTAAGTATTTTTTGCCTTTATTTATAGCATATATAGCATGGCAGATATCAGCAGCAGTTGCATTATATTTTATAACAAGTAATATATTTACTATAGTTCAGGAGTGGTATATTCGTAAAACTTTAGAAGAAAAAAAATAAATTATATGCAAAATGATCAAATTAAAACAATTATAAAAAACATTTTTATTCATACAGCTTGTACTATATCAAATCTTGAGATAGTAGATGAAGATGGGATGCTTTGGTGTATGATAGAAACCCCCGACTCAAGATTTATGATTGGGCGCGAAGGAGAGACACTTAGGTCACTTAACCATATTGTTAGAAAAATGATAGAGAAAGAATCTGGGATAGAAGAGATGTCGAATATTTTTATAGATGTGAATGGTTATCAGAAAAAGAGGTTTGATAGCTTAAAGAGTATAGCTCATATGATGGCAGAGAGAGCTAAATATTTTAAAAGTAATATAGAAATAGACCCAATGCCTGCAAATGAACGCCGTATCATCCATATGTTTTTAGAAAAAATTCCAGAAATTAAAACTGAATCAGAAGGCTATGGACCAAATAGAAGAGTAGTAATAAAATACGTAGGGAATGAGTATTAATTAAAGTTTTAAAAAAATAAAATACCTAGATAAAATCTAGGTATTTTATTTTTAATAGTTATAAGTCTAGACTCCAAAGTGTTCCATCTTTTTTATTTATAAAGAATAGATTTGATTCATTTTTATCTAAAAAGAGATTTGTACCATCAATATTTACATTACTACTAGATGAGTTTGTAAGAGTTGTTACTTCTTTTGTCACAGTATTTATTTTGATAAATCTATCATCAAAAGATATTAATCCTTGGTACCAGCTATCAGGATACTGTGTTCCTATTACAGTGTTAGGAACAGCACAGTAAACATATATATTATTTATACTCCAGACACATTTTTCTGGTAAGCCATAAGTATCTAAATCAGTAGAAGTATGATTCTTTATGTCAAATGTATTTAATTTAGGGCCTTTTTCTAATGATGCTCCAAATAAAATTTTTGTACCATCATTATTTGCAAGAGTTGTAAGTCCATATACTTCACCAAATATTTTAGATAATGTATTTGTTTTAGTGTTTAAACTAAATATGCTTCCTTCCACTAAATATGATGGTTTTGTGGTGAGGAAAATAGTATTTAACGTAGACCATTGTGAACTCCATTCAGAGAATGGAGAAGTGAAAACTTTACTACTTTTTGTATTATCAAAATAATTAATAAAACCATTAACCCCATTTGTATTTTTGATTATTGTAAAGTATGCATTTTTGTCTGGTGATAGACTTATATTTGTAATGTCTGAAGATAAGAAAAATCCAGTTTTATTTTTAATTGAAGTTATGAAACTCGTAATACTAGTATTATCGAAAGATACATATCTGTAAATAAGTGAATCTGCTTTCCCATCAAAGATAACTTCATTTACACTAGGTACAGTAGAATTTGATATCTTCCCTGCTGATTTTGTATTTATAGTCATCTGGTATATATGGCCAGTGGACTTCTCTACATATCTTAGGGAAGGAATTAATTCAAAGGATGGTTTAACATTTCCTAAAATGTCATTTTTTATGGGATTATTTTTTACTACATCAGCTGTAGTAGGTATTACTGTTTCAGTACTAGCTATTATTGGTTTTGTCTCTTCAAAATATGTTGCTCCTGCAACAGCAAAATCTGTCAGTTTGTGTAATTTTATAATTTCAGTTTGTTTGATACCTGTATCATCAATAATTTGTTCTCCGGTGTTTGGGTCTACTTTTGTTGTGACAGGTACTTTGGTACTAGTTCCAAATGGATTAAATTTTTGATACACAGTTGCATTTGGATCTGTCCCTACTCCCCTACTTTTATTATAAAAATAGACACCTATAAGCAATGCTCCTAGTACTAAAACAACTATTAATATAATTTTTAATTTTTGAGACATAAATTTATTTCATATTATATATTTCTGCAATTGTTGTTTTTGCTGTAATTGTTTTTCCATTGTCTCTAAAGTATCCAATGATAGCATTTAAATACGCATTACTATTTCTTGCTCCTGTTGAATATATTCTTAAATATTGATATAAATAACCATTATATGTTTCATCTCCAAGTGCACATTTTGATTTTCCGCCATTTACATAACTTTTTGCGTTGTTTGTGGCTATATTTGTTATAATATTTTGTTGTGCTTTTATTCCCTCCCCTAATGTTGGATATGTTTTAGTTGATCCATCATCTTTATTACCTATATTGCCGGGATTATTAGTTCTATATGATTTAGTACCCTTATAAAATCCCTCAACTGCAGTTTGGGCGGTAATTAAGTACTTAACGCCTGTTGATAAATTTGATATTTTATCTCTTTCTTTTATATATTCGTTAATCATTTCAGAACTGAGATTTATTTTACTACCCAATGCACTATTTGGGTCTGGAGGAGTACTAGATATGCATAATGATGTTGATGATCCTGTAGATGTATCTTCTGCAGAAATTTTAATTTCAGCCGTAGATATATTTATCCCTCCTACCCCTGTTAATGCAGGATTAATAGTGTTTAATAATGCCCATGATGCAAGTGCTATAATGAGTCCAAACACTGCAAATGTCATTTTATGTTTTGCTTCAGTTTTTCCAAAAATTGATTCATCACCCATATACATAACACCATAAATTATAAGCATTATTACAGCTAAAGCAGCACATAAGCCTATGGCAAGCTTGAATATTACATTAAGATATTCTCCTATATTATTAGTTATACAACCATCCACAGGTGTATTCCCCCAAGACATACATTTTAAACTTCCGAACGGAGCCAACATCTTATATACTGATTTATTTTCAGTACTATTGATACCATTTATTAATGTAATATCTGTAGCATTCCTAGGTAAATTTGGAATATCATCATATAGTTCACATTCTTTATAAATTTTAGATGTTGAATTTTTTAATAAAAATGCTTTTGAATCATTTATGCATAATGTTGTATTTGCAAACTTATTTGACTCTTTATAATTTCCATCTTTATCAATAGAAATATAATAATAACCACTATTTCCCTCTTTGTATTTATATATTACATTTGAATCTACATATGTTTTTAATATTTTTCCATTTATATCAACTTCTGATAGTGTCCATCTTAAAATTCTTGTATAAGAAAAACACCACCCACTACTCCATACCCAATTTTTTGTTTGAGGATATTGACCCAAAGATCGGATGTTAGATTGATCATAAATATATGTTGGTGAATATTTATTACTTATTGTTGGTCTATTTAGTGCATCAAGTTTATTAACACCCAATGGTTCATTGTCACAGTATGGTTGAAAAAACAAATTTGTACTAGGTTGAGCAACCCCATTGGTTGTTTTTGGCACAGTAAATGTAAAAGAAAAATTTAATGGTCCAGAGGTACCAAATTTATTATCTTCTGGCTGAGTAAAACTTATATTTTCTAAAGAATCAATTGCAAAAGCTTTTGAAAAAGGTAATATAAGTAAAATAAATAGAATTGATAAAAAGTATTTTATTATTATTTGTTTTTTCATATTATATGTTTAATTTTAATTGATTTGAAACCTTTTGGAACAATTCACCTGCATTTTCAATAATAAGATTTATATTTGCGTAACCACCCCTAGACTCTGGTCTGACTGTCAGTTCTGACTTCTTTGATGGAGTTTTTATTTGTTCTCCATTTATCTTCCAATTATAACTAAATTTATTTTCATTTCCTAATAGTGGTAAAAAGTAAGGAATTGCGACGAGAGTCACCTCATCTTCTACTAAAGTAGATTCAGTTTCAAGTGCATTATTATATAGAATACCTTCTGTGGGTGATCTTTTATAGAATATAAGTCTTGGACTATATGTTTGTATTACCATTTCTTTTTCTGCACTATAATTCTCTTCAACCGAAGAAGCTGTCACTGTTATATCATTACTAGAATCAAATAAATCGTTTTTAAATACATAATAATCTTTATTATACCCTGAACTATCTACTTCTGCATTATCATTATTTTTCCATGAATAAGAGATATTACCATTCCCTGATGTTATGGTCTCTGTGTTGGGTATCGCTACCATTTTTATTTTTCCTCCTCTTGTGGGTAGGGCCTTGCCTTTATAGAATGGTGGAGTGTAGCCACCTATAGACTCCCATAATAGATCTATTTCAGATGGAGATATACTGACTTTTTTAGTAATTGTATTTGCAGACCCAACAGGCTTTATAATAATACTAAAATTATTAGTTGAGTTTGGGCCTGAAGCTTTGAAGGTATAATTAATCTTCCCTGTTCCAGATAAAATTATTTTTGAATCCATGTTCCAAGTTATTATTGCTTTATTTAAATCTGTTGCATAACTTGATAAACTAATAGTGACATCTTGATAAGGCTCAGGATTTCTAGGTGACACTGTTACCATAATTTCTTCATCTTGTGTTGTTATTTGCATCTCAGCAAAAACAAATAAAGGCATAAATAATATGCTTATTATAGAAAATATTCTTATTAAAGTTCTAGATAATTCTTTCATTCTCTATATATTATACGACAGATAAATACTATATACAAATTAATTATTGTTTGATGCTGTTAATTCATCTTTTGCCTTTTTTATAGCGAGTATTTGTGAAGGATCTGAGGTTATTATTTGATCTTCTGTATAAGAAGCAATTGTTTTTATCGCTACGTGTTTTAATCCAGCAAAGAATATACCCTCCCCTACATTTGCCTCAAGGAGTAAGTATTTCTCTTCATCGGTTAGGTTAAATGTTTTTTGTAGTACATCAACCGTTGCTGGAGATTGCTTCAGTAATAGTTGTATTGAAGAGTTCGTAACGATTGGCACACCATAAGGACTTTTCATAAAGTCACCTACGTCTTGAGTAATAGTAGCAAGCCCAAGGTAATATTTACGCCCTCTTTTAGCAATAGAGTAAAGGAATGAAGCAGTATCTTCTGATTTCATCATCCACCAAGCTTCATCTACAACCAGTAATCTTTTCTTTAAATTTTTACGTACAGCATTCCATATAAAATGTGTGACTATGTACATGGCTACAGGTTTAAGTTCATCTTCCATATCACGAACAGAAAAAACAACAAATTTACGATTTATATCGACATTTGAAGGTCTATTTATAAAAGAAGACCAAGATCCATGAGTATATTTAGTAAGACGCTGTATTAATGAATTACTACCTTCCATACCAGCAAGAACAACCTCAAAATCAGAAAGAAGTGGAGGTTCAATATTTGCAAAGTTTGATTGAGCTGTGATGTCTTTTAAAGCATAAGTTTCAGTAACAGCTCTATCTATAATAGAATCTTCTTCTGGGGTAAGTCCACCAAGCATTATTCTAAATAAGCCTACCAAATTAATAGTATTTGCTCTTAGTACGTCGGCTGCTGTTTCATCTGGTCTAGGTATAGGCAGATCAAAAGGATTAATGTGGTGATCAGAAGAAAGTGAAATATTAAAATATCTACCTCCTATTGCTTCTGCTAAGTACTCATATTCACGTTCAGGGTCTATAACTATAACTTCTGCATCAAACATTAAAGTTCTTATAATTTCAAGTTTTGTAGCATAAGATTTACCTGCACCAGCGGTAGCAAAAGTTATAGAATTATAGTTTGGAAGAGAAAATCTATCAAAAATAATAAGACTTGAGTTGTGCCTATTTACACCATAAAGTATTCCCTTATCAGAAGTAAGATCAAAAGATACAAATGGAAATAAACTTGAAAGAGGTTCTGTATCTAACTTCTGGTGTATACCTAATTTATCCATACCTAAGGGTATAACACTTTTAAATCCTTCATCTTGTTGAAATAAAGCAGGTTTTAAATATACAAGTTTTGAATCGAGTAATGATTTGACCTCACTTTCTACTTTGAATAGTTCACTTTCATTATCCGCATAGACTGTTACATAAAGACCTACATCAAACATTTTAGATTGTGCCTGCATCAGATTATCACGAAGACTCTCAAGATCTTGATATGCGGTATCAAGCATTGGATCACGAACAAGTCCTTTTGACTCACGGACAGATATCTGACTTTGGACTTCAGCAACCTTTTTTTGAAAAGACCTTAATATTTCTGATGTTTCTATTGGGTGTATAAAAATTGAAACATCGAATACTTTATCTAGATTAACAATAGGAGAGAACCAATTATCAGTAAGATATCGAGGATAAGATATAACAAAGAATGTACGAGCGATTTTATCTCCTAAATTTAAGCCTCTAGGTGTTATTTGTAGTGCAGATGGAGCGATAATATCTTGTAGTTCAAGTGTCGCCGCTTTGTATATTTCTGTAGGTAAAACTGGCATTACAACATTAGTAGATTTTGCTATATTTGTTTTACTATTAAATAATGATGAAAATAATCCCATATAATATTATTGTAATTTAATTCCTTGACTAATATCTCCTGGGTTGAATGTTTTATAAAAAAGTTCAACCACTTCGTCAGTTTTAAGTTGACTGCTTCTGATACCTATACCACTTAATCCATTTATTATAACATTGGTTCTTTGTTCAAGTTGGCTACACTTTTCTTCAAAAGAAGCTAGATCCATTGATTTCTTAGTATCTTCAACTTGTTTTTTTGGAACTCCCCCTCCTAGAAGACTATCTATCATTCCGTCTTTTGATTTAATTAGACTTGAGCTATATGGTACAACAACAAAAAAAGTTTTTGTCATTATGTTTACTTCATCAGTAAATGATTTGATGAAAGCTATATATTCTTTTGTTTGAATTTTAAGTAGTGGCTCAGTTTGTTCTTTAAGTCGAGTTTCAAGCATTAAAAGATAAGGTCTTATATCTAGACGTCTAGATTGTATAACTATCTGTGTTGGAAAATCTAAGCCATTTAAAAATGCTTGGAATTGATTAATAATAGCCACTTGTTCCTCAGAAGATTTTAAAGAAAGATTTATAGAAGAAGCTATAAGAATACTACGAAGACCACCATCCTTAAGAATGATAATACCATTTCTAACTTCTTTTATAGGCACAAACTCTTGTGCTGCTTTTGCATTTATTGCCATAATGTAGTTAATAATTACTTATCTAAACCTATGTTCATTGTATCATATAATTATTAATTGGTAACCAGTAATTGATAATTATTGATTATTTCTTTCTTGAACGTCTAAACTCCAAGATAAATCCTTAAGTTTATTCTCTGACAACATGGGTACATTAGATATTTTAGTTGGAACTTCAACTTTTTCCTCTTCTTTTGTAGTTTTTTTTACTAATCTTTGTTTCCATATATATAATTTATTTGAAATAACATAATTAAAAAAAGCTTCAACATAATATAAAAAAGTTTTACCATTAAATTTTACAAATACAAGGCCAATAGTAAATCCTGCTACTGGAATAATAAGTATAAGACCAAGCCAGAAGCCTAATATTTTATAAATAATAAAAATCATTCCTCCTCCTCCAAGCAAAAAAATAAATTCACGAAAAGTAAAAGGTCCAAAAATCTTATCTTCTATATCTATAAACTGTGGTACTTTAAATTGCATTTTTAGTAGTAATTATTTTATATAGCTTCATGGTATGGATCGTGAGGTTTTGCACTTGAAACATTATTTGATATTAAATCAGTATTTTGACTACTTATTTTAGGCAAAGAATAATCTGTTTTAATTGTAGGACTAATAGTATTATTTAGTAATTTATTTGTTATTATATCTATTTGTTTTATTTCATCTTGTTTTTTAGGAATTTTGTTTTTTATTTCTATGGTACTTTCTATATATTCTTTTTCAGAATTTGGTATTTCTTCTCTATATAATTCTTTTTTTGCTTCAATCGTGCTAGATTTCTCTTTTGTATCACCGAGTTTTATTTCAGGTTTTTTGAATACATAGCTTGATATAGTATCAGTACTTTTAGGTACATTATTATAAATAATTTCTATGCCATGCTCTTTGTAAATATCCTCATCTTTTATATTTGGAAGAACATTTTCTTCAACACTATTTGTAACAGGTATCTTACTTTCTATACTATTTATAGCTTTATTGGGAAGAGCATATTCAGTATTTGTATTATTTGGTAAGGAAGCCTGAGCTACTTTTTGACTAGCATATGGAGGAAGAGGAATAATATCTTCTTTCTCTACACTATTCATCATAGCAGTTTTAATATTTTTAAAGACTTTTTCATTAATTTCAGGAATTATTTCACTTAACTTGTCTTGAGGTAAATTTGTTATTGTTTTAATATTATTCTCATATTGATCATTATGAATTGATCCAAGTATTGTTTTAGTTGTGAGTTCTTCTACTTCACCTATTTTATCAATTGCTATATTGTATTTCTTAAGAATAGTGTATAAGTTCTCTTTCCAGTCAGATAAACTAATTGCTTCCTGAACTTTTTTAGGAAGAGATAAGAATTTAGGATCAGAGACGAATGTTCTTGTCTTTACTGGAGTGTCTACTACTTTAGTATTTATTCTATTTTCAAGTTCTACTTGAATTTTTTTGAAAATAGCTTTATCCATATCATTAATAAGTGAAGATACTTCAACTTTTGATATCTTTAATCTAGTTTCTAACTCTTCTGCAAAGTTTTCTGGGTAAGTAATTCCACAAAGTAAAAGTTCTACCTCTGTCTCTAATGCTTCTATCTGTTCAGAATTGAATTTATTATTCAACCCAAGAATGATTTGCTTCCAGTTCACAGCATCTATAGCCTGTCTTGTTTCTTGAGATAGTTTTTGTTTTGCTTCTGCTATTTTTATTTCTAATGTATCTATTGTTGTTGTCATTTTTTTATATAAAACTTGAATAATCTCCACCTGAGATTATAAAATTAATTCTTTTGTCCCATTTTGGTTCGTATGATTTCATTTTATTCTTTATAGCTATTTCAATACTCTTTGCAATTGGTGTGAAAACTTTTTCTACAATTTCATTTGCTATATTTTGTGATTCTGTTCTACTTATTACTATATTCTTTTCAATATTCAATACGTATATTTCAAAATCAACTAATCCTATGAGCATAAGTCCCGTCTCTAGCTGTAAGTCATTTACTTCATCATCATTTAAGTACGATTTTCTACCTATTTCTTCTACATTTTTAACCCAATCGAAAGAGTTAATCGCATCCTGCTTTTCTTTAGGTAGCTTTAGTATTTCAATATTTAATGTTTGTTGTAATTTTTCTGTCATATATTATTTAATGTGCATTATGTGCGTTATCTGCTGGTTCGTGCGATGCTTCTTTTTTTGCTGCTGGTGCTGGTGCATGTGCAGCTGGTGCTGAGTGCCCACCACCACCTCCACCATGGCTACCACTTTCAACTTTTGATTCCATTCTTATTTTATATGCAGCTTCTCTTGCTCCGTTTCCACTGTGTTCTCCTCCACTCGTTATGAAATTCACTACTCTATTGAAATCACTATTTACTTCTTCAGCATATGCTGTTTTCCTGTGCATATTTTCATGAGAAATTTTACTTTTAGCTTTAGTTATATCTCCATATTCTAAGTCGTCCATTGACTTTCCAATTCCTCCTTTTGCAACAGAATCTCTTGCAGTATTTGCATTTTGTATTGCATTATTTGCCATATTTATAGCACTATTTACATTATTTGTTGCATCATTAAATGATATATTTGCTTTTGATACCATTTCATCGGCTTTTGCTTTTGCAGCAGTAATTGCTTCACTTGCTTTTGTATTTGCAGCATCACGAGAAGCTTTAATACTATTCAAAATTGAGGCATCATTTATCATTCCTCCTCCCGCCTTACGAGCATCATCTTCAGTTTTCTTTATTGCTGCAAGCTCTATTTGTAATGCATTATTAATTGCATCAGTCTCTGTTTTTAATGCTTCTTTAGCATCAGTCTGTATTGTCATAACTTTACTCTCTGCTTCTTCCAATTCAATTTGAGCTTGAAGTACTCCATCTTGAGCTTGACGTTCTTCATCTATTATTTTATCTAGTTGTGTTTGTGTCATATTTCCATTATGTGTTCTGTATCCTGTAATGTCTCCTTTTTCATTTTTAATAGCACCTCCTTCTCTTATTCCAGCTTTTTCATATTTAAGATTTTGCAATTCTCTACCTACCTTTAATGCAAGAGCTCTAGCCCCTTTTGCTTCTTTGTCTAATTCTGCAGCTTCTTTTTCTAATACAGGGTCTGCATTACCATTGTTAGCTTTCTTTGCGGCAGCAGCAGTGGCAGCAGCAGTGGCAGCAGCAGCCTCCAAACTAGTTGCTGTTGCATTTTTATCAGCCAAATCTTTTTGTCTTGATGCAATTTTACCTTCAATTGCCTCAAGATCATGATGATGCTCATCTTGAAGACTTTTTAGTTGTAATTCAAGTGCATTTTTCTTTTGCATCAGTTCTTCATCTTCGTGGACTTCTAGTTGTTTAGCTCTCTCTTGTCTTGCTTTTACTTTATCTGCTCTTACTTTAGCAAAACCACCTTCATTTGCTTTGATAAGACCACCCATACCTGTATCTTTACCAGATAAATCCATACCTGTTTCTTTTGCAAAAATAGATCCTGCTTTTGAATTTCTAGCATCAAAACTACTACTACCAGCCCATTTACCAATATCACCAAGTTTTCTACCGATTGCACCATTTGTACTTGCCCATTTTGAGTTTGCAAGTGCGCTCCCTGCTCTTCCAAGTGTCGCTCTTCCTAGGACTGCTGCTCCTCCGAGACCTGCTCCGAGAGCAAGACCTCCTGCCATTGCTATCTTGCTTGTTATTTGTTTACCCATCTCACCAGACATATCTTCAGCTATACCCTTTGCTTTCATAAGTAAAATCATAATAAATGCAAAAGGTATAATGGTTGCTATAAGCCAAGACAAACCATCTTTACTCATAGGATCTGCTATCAGATTTATCTCTAAGAATTTAAGAATAATATAGAGGAAGAATATAAATACTGGTGCTAAAAATGCAAGTTTAAAAGTTTCAGGCCACCAGTTTTTCCAGCCTATCATTTTAGTTCCTTCCATACTAGGAAGTATGTAAGTAAAGAAAGCGAGAGGGGCCATTATCATAGCAAACCAAAGCCCTATAACTCGAGCTATAAACATAAGACCTACAGAAGCAAAGACCATAATGCCTACAAAATTTATACCTATAGCTAGTAATGTAACTAATATAAATGTTCCTGCAGTTAAGGTATCTGTATTGTCAGAACTTGCACTCATTGATTTATTTTGAATACTTCCTATTTTACTAGAATTAATAATTATATTTTGTGGATTAACTTTATTTACAAGAGCAGCCGATAATGGTATTACTCCTCCTTCTCCTATAACCAAACCAGGTGTGGTATTGGCTACACCATTTGCGCCATTTTCTGTAATTTTTATAGAATCAGAATTGTAAAAAACTCTCGCTGTTATATTTGATGCATCAATTATAACTTGAGTTGCAAAAAGACTAAAGTTTATAGATAAACCAATAATAACCACATTTATAATTGTTTGTTTTGTGTCTACACCGTGAATTCCAAGTATTGTTCCTATTGCAACATACAGCATTATGAATATAAAGAACATATTACAGAAGTCTCTCACAAGTCCCCATCCTTGTACTACGAAGGCTGAACGATAAGAAGAATCTTGTACTGAATATGAAAAAGTATAATCAAAAAATGTTCCAGCTAAAGCAAATAGATATGAAGTGGGTACAAAAAGTAAATAGTAAATTATTTGGGATATACACCCAGCAAGAGTTCCACCAAACATTGAAATTCCACAGGATGGCATACTTACAACATTTTTCCCAGTTCCTTCTATCGTAGTTGTTTTTAGGCTACTTACAGGTTTAACAATTGTTCCATCTGCAGATAGTGTATAAACTCCTGTCATTTCTCTTTCTGGTAAATCACCTGCTTTGATTTTTATTCTATATGGAGTCGTTGTGCTCAATCCTGTAAAATTTACAGAATATTTAGGTTGGACTTTTTCATCTGAATTAGAAATATCAGCAGTTTGTTCAGTTCCAACTAAACTATTTTGTGAATCATATAGATAAACATAAATAAGTGTACCTGTTGGGAATACCCATCCTTTGTTTGTAGTTCCTTCAACTTTGATAGAATTACTGGTAGGTATGGGTGCTATACTAAACATAGGAAGATCATCAGCTCTTACAATGTTTTTTGTTATTTTAGGTAAGTTTTTATTTATCCCCACACTGAAAGGGGCGAAAAGATTCGCGGAAATAATAAATAATATTAAAATATAAGATAAAACTTTTTTCATTATTATACTTCTCACAGTTAGTAATCAGTCATTATGCACATAACCATTATAGCATTTAAATTATAAATTTCATTATTTATTTTTAATTTAAAATTACTATTTTCCTTAATATTTTATTTACCAAATATTTAAGATTCTTTCTGTTTCATCGAAATATACTCCATCTTTCCATTTACAACCGCGTTGAAAGGCCTCTGAATTTTGTGGTGGAGTCGGTGTTTTTTTTGTACAACTACCATAACCTTCAAATGTATTATATGTATTACAGTCGTAGTCTATCTCTGGGTTACTTCCTGGTGTTACAGCTGTACCATAATAATAACCTGAGACATTTCTACAGTTATTATTTGAATCTTTTAATAGGTCTAGTTTAAGATAACCGGTACCATTTTCTTTAGAATATGGGAAACTCCCCTTATTTGATTTATAGAACCAAGGATTACCATTCCTTGTCATATGTGAAGTATCATAAAGTGGGTTTGATTGTCTAGCGAACTCATCTTTTGAACATAAATCTCTATTTTTCAAACAAAATGCATCATAATCTTCTTTATCATTTGTTTGTAGATAACATTGTTTAGTTAAGTTAGATATTTGTCCGATAAAACTTTGGTTTTGCTCTATTTCATTCTTTAAAGTAGACAAACTTTCAGGAGTTCTAAGTGTAGATGATATAAGATAGAATTTACGAAGCAAAACTTCCAGTCTGGCTTTCTCATCTTCAGTAAACACAAGTGGGTTTTTATCTATCAATTCACAACGATTATTGGTTACTTCTGAATCCGATGGTGGAGGAGATGAAGATTCAGAATCATGAGTTGCAATATAATTTGCATTTATATCTCCACCAGTATGACAATTTGGATCTTTAATATCTATTAGACCATCTCCATCATTATCTATTCCATCTGAACAAGCTGGTATCATATCAGTATTTATATTATTATTTGTATTTATATCTTCAGCAGTAACATTAACCTTAACATCTTGACTCACAGAACCATTTGCCCCAGTACACATCACAGCATATGACTTACTCTCAGTAAGTGAACCAGTAGAGAATGAACCAGTTTTACCAGTTCCTCTATAAATAGCATTTGTATTACATTTTGTGGTATTTGTAGATGTCCACTTTATAGTAGAAGATCCACCAGACTTTATATAGGTAGGATCTGCAGTTACAGTTACACTCATTATATCTTTTGGTCCACCAGTAACACCTATAAATATATTTGCACTTTGTGACCCTAAATCACCAGTACAAGTAACAGTAAAAGATTTACCCGTAGTTAGTGCTTCAGTTGTAAATGAACCATTTGTACCAACTTCTTTGCTATCATTTGTTTTACAAGAAGTAGTATTTATAGAAGTCCATGATATTGTCGTTTTTTCTCCATATGGAACAGGGATAGGGTCTGCACTTAATTTTATAGCTGGGAATTTATATCCATCAATATAATTACATAGATCAGGATTTATTGCTCCATTCAAACATTGTCCACCAATTGTATTGCATTTAGTAGGGTTATCTGCACCATTTGAACATTTTGTACCTCCTTTGCCATCTTTAACTATTGTACAAAGAGGTGGATTAATTTGTCCATCAATACAACCACCTTTATTATTAATTGTACAAAGTGGATAATTTACAGCATCATTCTTACAAACATTTACACTATCTCCACCTGTACCACCCCCATTCCCACCAGTTGTAGTACAAGTTGGTGGATTTGTAGCTTTATTTAAACACTTACCAGCAATAGTTGTACAAAGTTCAGGATTATCAGCACCATT
>Ga0209083_1000187_pt1 | contig 97144 bp, 79 predicted proteins | sample AM7aDNAmetaG_FD_184132 | JGI IMG/M metagenome (GOLD analysis project Ga0209083, IMG submission 184132) | Freshwater microbial communities from Finland to study Microbial Dark Matter (Phase II) - AM7a DNA metaG (SPAdes) (version 3) | ecosystem: Environmental > Aquatic > Freshwater > Lake ...
GTTTAATATTATAAAGGTTCATGGTTACTTTTTCTCTGAATTTAAAGGAGTATTCGAAGTTATAGATTCTATGGATAATAATAAACCGGAAATCACCCGGGATATTATTCTTCTTTAAAGAAGGGTATTCGCTTGTGAGATCAAACTCTTTGTTGGCGACAAGTTCTTCCACAATTTGCCTGAAATATAAGTTTATAAGCGGCTGAACACGGAATCCGAGTTTGAGATTCACCCTGAATAAGGTGTCGGGAATCAGCGCTTCAAATGTATATTCAAATGTGGTTGGTTCATCTACGTGATCGATATGTAAAAGCCAGTAATGATCTGCTCTTTTGGGTTGTTTGTTGATGATGGAATAGATAATTTTTCCTTCAATATCTGTTTTTTGATTCGCTTTACTCAAATACACCAAGTTGGTAGAGTATTTCGAAATCGACTCATCTTTTTTCAAATCACTCAAAATATCAAAATAAGTGTTGATTTTCAAGAATTGCATATGATGATTCTTGATTTTACGTGCATTAAACCAAATCAACATAACGGTGGCAATTACTCCGGCAATGAGTATGGTTGCCCATCCACCGTGCAGGAATTTATACATATTGGCTGTAAAAAAAGATAATTCAATCGTGAGGAACACCGCCATAAATGGGATGATAAAAATAGGCTTGATTTTAGTCATTTTCAGGTAGAATCCAAGTAGGAAGGTGGTCATCATCATAGTAATGGTGATGGATAAACCGTAGGCAGCTTCCATATTGCTCGAATTTTGGAAAAATAGAATCATTATCACACAAAATACAAACAGAAAAGAATTTACAAATGGAATATATAACTGACCTTTTACGTGAGTCGGATATTTAATTTTTTGGCGAGGCCAAAAGTTCAAACTCATTGCTTCACTGAATATAGTGTAGGAGCCGCTGATTAATGCCTGACTTGCAATAATGGCAGCAGCTGTAGCCATTACAACCCCGAAAAACAAAAAACTTTCAGGCATAATGCTGTAGAATGGATTAGTTTCTGCAGGTAAGTTATTTAAATGTGTTAAAACCCAAGCACCTTGTCCCAGGTAATTCAAAATAAGCATCACTTTTACAAATACCCAACTTACACGAATATTCTTAATCCCACAGTGACCCAAATCTGAATACAATGCTTCAGCCCCAGTGGTACATAGGAAAACTGCACCCAGTATCAGAAACCAGTTTGGGTAGTTTATCAGTAGATGAATGGCATAATAAGGGTTGAAAGCTTTTAGAATAAGCGCATACTGTGTAATTTGCATAAAACCTAAAACCCCAAGCATAGTGAACCAGATGACCATAATTGGGCCGAAAGAATTCCCGATTGCTTTAGTTCCAAATTGCTGTATAAAAAATAAGAGAGCAATAATAATAATACTGATTGGAACGACAGGGGTGTCGGGATTTATACCTTTAAGTCCTTCAATGGCAGAAACAACTGTAATGGCAGGAGTAATAATACCATCGGCGATTAAGGTACTGGCACCAATAATAGCCACAGCATAAAGCCATTTCTTTTTGTTTTTGCGAATCAGTGCATAGAGTGCGAGTATTCCGCCCTCACCGTTATTGTCAGCACGGAGCGTAATCAGAACATATTTAACCGTGGTTTGCAGCGTGAGAGTCCAGATGATACAGGAAATTGCCCCGATTATGTAATTGGCATCAATATGTTTGTTAGCGCCAAGAATGGCTTTCATCACATAAAGTGGTGAAGTACCTATATCCCCGTAAACAATTCCCAAAGTGATAATTACGCCAATCATACTGAATTTGCTGATATGGCTATGTTTTTGAGCTGCTTCCATTAGTTTATTGTTTGGTTGAAATGAATTATCTAAAATCGCTGACAAAAGTACATAAAGATTTTATAAAGTTTACCATTAGGACTTTGTTTTTGTTTTATTTTATTCAAAATGATTTCAAATTGATTATAATTATATCATAAATATATCAATATAGAATAAATACTAATAAAATGATGTTAATATATTAATGTTTGAAACAATTTGTTTAAATATTAACTGATTATTCTCGGCCAACCTCCGTTACTGGCAAGTTAACAATGATTTTAAATAAAATAAAATGTATTAGCAAGAGATTGATTTCTTATAAATTACCTAATGTACTAATTAATTACTGTTCATCGTATAATTAAGAGAATGGCATATTTTAAAGTCTTCAACAGCAACAAAATAAATATTTGCCTACAACATTTTTATGAATTTGACCTTTTTTTTTGCTGAAACTCTATTTTTTTGTTACTTTTGAACTTAGATTATTTAATGAAACAATTTAACAAAACGATGAACATTAATCAATTCAACAATATATTCTTTATCGGAGTGGCAGGTACCGGAATGAGTGCCATAGCCCAATATCTGCAGGGAATTGGTAAAAATGTATGTGGCAGTGACCGCTATTTTATGCCTGATATAGTCAACGAAACAAAAGTAAAACTGGAAGCCGAAGGTATTCAGTGTTTTTTGCAAGATGGAAGTGGAATTACAGGCAAGACTGATTTGATTGTAGTATCAACAGCCATTGAAGATACGGTTCTTGAAGTGCAGAAAGCCAAACAATTAGACATTCCAATCCTGAGACGCTCACAAGTACTTGCATTGATTGCTGAAAGTAAAAAAACGATTGCGGTAGGCGGAACATCAGGTAAGAGCACCACATCAGCCATGATTTTTGACATTCTGGAACATGCAGGACTTGAACCAAGCATTATTAGTGGTGCCGGTTTGACCAGTATTATCCGTGAAGGAAAAATTGGCAATGCCAAAGTAGGCAAAGGCGAATGGCTCGTAATTGAAGCTGACGAAAGCGATGGTTCAATCGTTCAATACCACCCCGAAATAGGTTTGTTGCTTAATATCGACAAAGATCATCAGGAAATTGATGAATTGATGCAGATATTCGGCACATTCAGAGACAATACCAAAGAAATATTTATCACAAACCAATCAAATCGTTTGGCACAGAAGCTATCAACCAATGCCGAAAATGATTTTGCTGTTGACAATTCTATAAAAGCTGGTTTTGTTGGAGCTGATTTCGTGCAAAATGGCCTGGAGATTCAATTTTGCGTAAATGGCACAACAATAAAAATGAACACGGTTGGCAGACACAATATGGAAAATGCGCTTGCTTCTATTGCTGTTGTAAACCGATTGGGAGTAAGTTTTCAGACTTGTGCGGATGCGCTTATTCATTACGAAGGCATTTATCGCCGTCATCAGATTATTGGTGAGAAAAAAGGAATTTTGCTGATCGACGATTATGCCCACAATCCGGCTAAATGTGCTGCTTCTATTTCTGCTTGCCAGCCTATTGCCCCCAAAGTGATTGCCTGGTTTCAACCTCATGGCTACGGTCCAACCCGATTCCTGCGTAAAGATTTTGTGGAGGAAATAGCTGCCGTTCTTCGCCCCGAGGATGAAATATGGATGAGTGAGATTTTTTATGCAGGAGGTACTGCTGTAAAAGATATTTCGGCCAAAGACCTGATTGAAGACATCAAACATTTGGGCAAAAACGCTTATTTTGTCGATGACAGAAACCAGTTGGTTGAAGCGCTGAAACCGCACTTTGAAAAACAAACCGTATTACTATTAATGGGAGCACGTGATCCCGGACTTGAAACTTTTTCCAAAGAAGTGTTTGAGAAATTATAATTTCACACAAAGACGCTAAATCGCAAAAAAGTGGATTCCATTTTAATTGCAATCCACTTTTTTTACTGTGTTTTGTTGAAAATAAATTTGCGACTTAGTGGCTTTGCGTGACACTCTTTCAAACCTTCTTCTCAAATGCCACCCAAAGCTTATCATCTTCAGGCACAGGAGCTGTAATCTGAATGAGTTGTTTGGAAACCGGATGTATAAATTCCACATTACGGGCATGCAGACTGATTCCACCATTGGGATTTGAGCGGGCAAAGCCGTATTTCAAATCACCTTTAATCGGGCAACCCATCTTAGCTAGCTGGCAACGGATTTGATGATGGCGACCGGTTTCGAGGTGCACTTCTAATAAATGATAGGTGTCTGAATGAGCAATCAGCTTAAAGCTTAATGCAGCAGTTTTCGCATTCGGCACCATTTTGTCATGAGCAACCGATTTGTTTTGCTTTTCATTGCGAAGCAGAAAATGTTCAAGTCGCCCTTCCACTTGAGCCGGTTTTTCCTTTACTATTGCCCAATATGTTTTCTTTACTTCCTGATTCTTAAACATTTCGTTCAGGCGGGTAAGAGCTTTGCTTGTTTTGGCAAACAGCACCACACCACTCACAGGGCGGTCGAGACGATGCGTCACTCCACAAAAGACCTCACCAGGCTTGTTGTATTTTTCTTTAAGATACTTTTTAATGGTTTCCGAAAGTGGTTCATCGCCTGTTTTATCACCCTGAACTATTTCTGAACAGGTTTTATTTATGGCTATTATGTGGTTATCTTCGTAGAGAACAGTCATTCTTTGAGGTACGGTTTACGATTTTAAATTTACGATTGGGTTGAGTACTGAATTTAAATTATATTAACCAATCAACGAATCCACAATTCCACGTTGACGAACTGCTTCATAAATAAGTACACCCGCTGCAACCGAAACGTTCAGCGAATCAATAGTTCCTAGCACCGGAATGCGCACCATCTCGTCACATAGGCGTAGACGATCGGGCGAAACACCTTCATCTTCCGACCCCATGATAATTCCGATTGGCTTAGAAAGTATAGCTTCAGTATAGTTTTTTGTGGCTTTTTCGCTCGCTGCAACAAGCTTAATACCTGAAGATACGAGAAACTTCAATGCATTACCCAGATTTTCCTCGCGACAAACCGGAATAGACAGTAGTGCTCCGGCCGATGTTTTTATAGCATCGGCATTAATCGATGCACCTCCCTTGGTTGGGATAACGATAGCATCAACCCCGGCACATTCGCAGGTACGGGCAATTGCACCAAAATTGCGAACATCAGTCACACCATCCAATACTACGATAAACGGCATACGGCCTTCTTCATAAATTCCCGGAATAATGTCTTCAATGCGTTGATAAGCCACCGGTGAGATGAAAGCAATAGCTCCCTGATGGTTTTTTACGGTCAGTTTATTCAGTTTTTCCAGTGGAACGTACTGAACAGGAACCTGCAAACCATTAAGTGCGGTAAATAATTCGCGCGACAGCTCACTGGTCATATCCCTGCGCATCAATATCTTGTCAATCTCTTTTCCGGACTGAATGGCTTCGATTACGGCACGAATTCCAAAAATCATATCCTTTTCAGGACGCTGTTTGTTTTTGTAGTTTATCATTTTTAAGTTGTAGTTTTTTCTTTAAGTTCTGAAATTATCATTTCACGTTCAAACGAAAAAGTTTTATCTTTTTCATTCAGTATTAAATATATTTGCAGCGTTTTCAGGTAGTAACTTTGTGCAAATATCACATTACCAATCAATTGAAATGAATTTGCCGTTTCATAAGCCAGGTTTGCCAAAGTTTCCAGATAGCTTGAAGTATATCCTTTTTGCCTTATAAAATCAACAAATCGCTCAATTGGCATAACAGCCAGTTCATCCAGGTTGAAATCAAGGAGCTCTTTATACGTCTCATCAGCTAAACGAATAGCATCTTCGGGAAAACCTTTATCCCGAAATCCAAACATAGCCGCAATTACACGACTCAACTTTTCAAGATATTTCAGTAAATAATCTTCTTTTGGCAAAACAAATTAATTAATAATGAACGATTTAGAATTAATAATCAGCTTTTCAATTGGTCTGCAAAGGTAGCTAATTTATTGTATTTCATTGCAATGCAACTATAGAAATCATCTAAACTATTAAGTTTCAATCAAATGTATAAATATACAATCCGAATGACTTATTCTGAATTAGTTACATTATCTTTGCATAAATTCTTCATTTGCAGGATTTTTAAGTTTTCAATTGTAAATCATAATTCTAAAATCGTAGATAAATTCGTGTTTCAATCGCATATAGGTGAGTTTGCCGCGTTAGGCGTTTCAGTTTGCTGGACTATGAGTGCCTTGTTTTTCGAAAAGGCAGGTCATAAAATTGGTTCCTTATCAGTCAATTTCATACGTATGCTTTTTGCATTTGTATTTTTGGGAATAACTACATTTATCAGTAGAGGAATCTTCATTCCCAGCGATGCAACAGGTTATCAGTGGTTCTGGCTTGGACTTTCAGGATTTATAGGTTTCTTTTTAGGTGACTTACTGTTGTTTCAATCCTATATGGTTATAGGATCTCGGACAGCTACTCTGGTCATGAGCCTTGCACCGATGCTTACAGCAGTAATCGGTTGGTTTTTTCTCGATGAGATTCTTTCTGTCCGAAATATCATTGCCATAATAATTAGCGTAAGCGGAATAATTATTGCTATTTCAAATCGGAAAATGAAACTGAATATTCCGATTAAATGGTTTTTACTTGCATTCGGTGGAGCTACTGGTCAGGCAGTGGGATTAATTCTGAGCAAAAAAGGCATGGGTCATTATGATCCGGTTTCGGCAACTCAAATTCGGGCAATTTTCGGTTTAATCAGTTTTGGAATTCTTATAACTGTACTTCGCCGCTGGCCGAAAATCCAGCAAGCATTTACCCACACATCTGCCATGAAATCAGTTACTGTAGGTGCAATCTTCGGACCTTTTATCGGTGTTGCATTAGGATTATTTGCTATTCAGCAAACCAAAACCGGCATTGCTTCCACTTTGATGGCCTTGGTTCCTATTTTCATTATTGCTCCTTCTGCCATTATGTTTAAGGAAAAAATTAAACCACAACAGATCTTTGGGGCGGTAATCAGCATTGCGGGAGCTACATTGTTTTTTCTTTAAAAAATACGCCCGAAAAACTCGGGGCGTATTAATGATAACTGCTAACTATAAACTGTCAACTGACTAAAGTACTCCCTGCGCCATCATAGCTTTTGCAACTTTCATAAATCCGGCAATATTAGCCCCATTAACGTAATTCACAAAGCCATCCGGTTCAGTTCCATATTTCACACAGGATTCGTGAATACTTTTCATAATATCCTGCAAGCGTTTATCCACTTCTTCTTTCGGCCAGCTTAGTTTCATGGCATTTTGTGACATTTCCAGTCCTGATACTGAAACACCGCCAGCATTTGCTGCTTTGCCGGGAGCATATAGAATTTTATTTTTGAGGAAAATGTTTACAGCATCGATGGTCGAAGGCATATTAGCACCTTCTGAAACTGCAATACAGCCATTCATCACCAACATTTCAGCATCATGTCCATCTATCTCATTTTGTGTAGCTGATGGCAGTGCAATAGTACATTTTTCTACCCAGGGACGCTGACCTTCAACATATTTGCAACCGTATTTATCAGCATATTCTTTTATTCTTCCACGTTGATTGTTTTTTAAATCGAAAATATAGGTTAGTTTTTCTGTATCAATACCATTAGGGTCATAAATATACCCGCTGCTGTCGGACATGGTAACGACTTTCCCGCCTAATTCAAGCACTTTCTCTGCCGTATAAGTTGCCACATTACCTGAACCCGAAATAGCTACAATCTGACCTTTTAAATCGTTAATTCCTTTTCGTTTCAACATATTCATCACGAAATAGATATTTCCATAACCGGTAGCTTCGGGGCGAATAAGAGAACCTCCAAATTCCAGTCCTTTGCCTGTGAAAGTTCCAGTATTTTCATGAGCCAGTTTGCGATACATGCCGTACATATACGCCACTTCGCGACCACCAACACCGATATCACCTGCCGGAACATCAGTTTCGGGACCAATATGACGCCACAATTCCAGAATATAAGCCTGACAAAAACGCATAATTTCGCTATCAGATTTACCTTGCGGATTAAAATCAGAACCTCCTTTTGCACCGCCCATTGGCAGAGTCGTAAGTGCATTCTTAAAGGTTTGTTCGAAAGCCAGAAATTTCAGAATTGAAGGACAAACCGATTCATGGAAACGGATTCCACCTTTGTAAGGACCAATAGCATTATTGTGTTGTACACGGAAAGCCATATTGGTTTTCACATTAGCTCTGTCGTCCACCCAGGTGACGCGGAACGAAAAGATGCGATCGGGGATGCAAATGCGCTCAATAATATTCTGTTTTTCAAATTCGGGGTGCGCATTGTAGGTTTCTTCAATGGAGAGTAATACTTCTTCAACGGCCTGATGATATTCCGGTTCATTCGGAAACCGTTGTTTTAAATTGTCAAGAACTTCTTTTACTTTCATATAGGTTGCAATTAAAGTTTAATGAAAATTTCACACAACAAAAATACAAATAAATATGAAAATGAAGATATTTTAACTCAATTATTTTATTCATTTGAAAAATGACCCAGAATATAGCCCATATTATTTAAAATTATCACTTTAACTAAATGAAATATATATAAAAATATAATTTCATATGCTTAAAAATGAATAAGTTGGCAGGAAATCAATGAAATTATAAACGAAAAAGAAAGGTGGAAAATTAACAGGTTGACAATTGTTTCAATAAGTGATTCATTTTGTCAACCATGGGCAAATTATCGTCGGTATGAATAACTATATCAGCCAGGGGAATTTTGGATTCATCAGGTAATTGATTTGACATTCTGGCTTTAACCTGCTCAGAATTAACCCCATCACGCTTAATAACACGGCGTATTCTTAAATCTTCAGAAGCAGTCATTAAAACGACTTTATTTACAAGTTTATTAAAACCACTTTCAACCAAAATAGCCGATTCTACAAATAAAAAACGTTGTGTAGAATGCTTAATAATCCAGTTTTTAAAATCTTCTGTTACATACGGATGAACAATTTCATTCAGTTTGCATAGTAATTCATGTTTTGTAAAAACTATTTTGGCCAGTTCCGGACGATTCAAACCCTGTGAAGTATAAATTTCTTCGCCAAACAGCTCAGTCAGTTTTTTTCGAATTACCGGATGTTCATTTTGCAACCGACGGGCTTCCAAATCGGTATCATACACATTAAATCCTTCACGACGGAGATGTTCCGACAGTGTGGTTTTTCCACTGCCAATTCCACCGGTAATGCCTATGATTAAAGGATTTTTCATGTATGTTCGTTTAGCGAAATTCGTATTAATTCGTGTAATTCGTATTGTCAGAAACCAAAACTCAATCCGAATGAAAGCGTGGTATTTTTGCCCTGCAGGTATTTGGGTGTAAATAAATCCAGATAACCCTGAGCAGTCCGTGTATCTTCACCAATAATTGTGTATGAAGACGATGTCCTGTCATAACCCTTTATATCGCTGTAAGTTACATTTGCAAATGCATAAACATTATTGATTATTTCGACATGCAAATCAAGAGCCAGCGAAGTATTACTCCATGTGATATCGCCTAACGATGGTTGGCTAATGATGTTATCTACAGCTCTACGGTCGTAAATATATTCATTTCCATGTTTAGCATCAGTATAAGATAAACTTACATCTACTCCTTGCATAGGTTTGTATCGTGCAGCCAAATACAATTCGGTTGAATTATCACCCAGATAACTTCCCAGATTATAACCGTTTGAAGACCATGTAAGTGCCGGCACGGAATGTTTGTAATTGATAATGTTTGTATTCGTATATTCGGCAATAATCGACAGATTTTCAACCGGATAATTGCTCAGATTCGCTCCCACTTTATATGAAATCGGATTTCGTTCTTTGCTGCTTGGTAAAAAGCGGTTAAAACTAATTTCGTCGGCATAAATGGAAGTAAACAAGTGTAGGTGTTTAATATTGCGGGAGCTGATATTCATAAAAACCTGCGAATTCTGATTTTCAATCCCCAAACCTTTGGTAAGCGTGTGATCCTCCGATTTGTAGAATGCTATCGGAATCAGGTAAGCCGCCTGAATATTGGGTTCGGCATAAATAATTGAATTACCAACCGACAAATTAAGATTTCGAACAGGTGTAAAAGTGAACATATTGGCAGCAATAAATTTGTTTGCCATGCGGTATTCCTTTGCCCCGGTATTGTCGATGTAATAACGTGTAGAATCAAGCACATTGGATACCAACCAACCATGAATATACTGCATTTCGAACCAACTGACAGGCTTTAAATGCAATGTCAACATGGGAAACGATGGTGCACGGCCGGAAAGTATATTCGAACCATGATAATTATCACCCCAAACCACATTATCCTTTACCAAACCAACTGAGCCCCAGTTCCATGCATACTTTATTCCACCGCGTGAATCGCTGAAATCGCCACCCAAAGCCGATTCCTTGTATTCATAACCCGGATAATCATTCAGATAAGTTGGGCGAGCCAAAAGAGCTGCCGAAACAGGCATATTTTTCAACCAACTGGCATCAATCGACAAATCACGCAGACTTCCATAAACACTCAGGTTTTTACCAATCATCGTTTGCAAATCAGCTCCAAACCAACGTTTGGTAAAAGCTCCGTTTCCATTTACTGTCACATGCATCCCTAAAATCGGAGTTATGCGGGCACTAAACACCGTATCTCTGTAATTATATGCAGGCTGAAGTAAAGCAAGTGTAGAAGATTTGGTACGAATTTCAAGAATATTATCCGGTAACCGTTTTAGTTCCAGTGCAAATTCATTTTTAAAAAATTTCAACTCTTTACGCTGACGGGAATTAAGGCTATTATTGCTTTCTGCTTCAACCAGTTTTTCGGCAATAAATGAGCGTGAATAAGGCTTTGCAACCGAATTAAATTCTATAACACCATCCGTAGCCAATTCGTCGAGAAAATCATAAATTCGAGTATAGGAAATATGTTCAGGAATATCCTGAGCAGCCAGATAAAGTGTAGATAATATCGTCAGTGTAAAAAGGACTAGTTTTCTCATATCAAATCATTTGCAGACAAAAGTACTAAAAAAATTGACAACCAACTTTCTTCGTCAATTGTCAATTTTTTTGTTAGTTCTTATTTTGTGTAGAGTATACTTGCCGAAGAAGGTGCCACATTAAATAAGGTGTAATTTATCACCGCCAGCCCATTTTGATTGATTTGTCCGTCGTGACAAATCAAATTCCATTCGGCCTGCGGAATCTGTACTGTTACCGGCCTTCGGTTTCCATTATAAATTACCAGAATATCTTTCCAAACTTCATCATTCACATGGTCGGTAAGCATAAAAGCAACCACATTCGGAATTTTAGTATTGATAAACCTGAGATGTTGCTGAACCATTTCCTGAGTTGGTAAGCGAAATGCAGGATGAGCCTTGCGCAAGGCAATAAGTCCTTTGTAATAATTAAAAATATCTTTATGTGACGTTTTTGAGTTCCAGTCGATGCGATTAATCGAATCAGACGATTGATAGGTATTGTGAATGCCTTTTTTATTACGATAAACTTCTTCACCGGCATAAATAAACGGTACGCCCTGCGAAGTGTAAACCACTGTTTGAGCTAGTTTGTTAAATCGCACCAGTTCATCTTCTGAAGCATTAGCTGGTTTAGATTCTTTCAGCTTATCCACCAGACACATATCGTCGTGACACGATACATAATTGATAATCTGAGTCGGATTATTCACATAAGAAACTTTGGAGTAAATCAGTTTTTTATAATCAATACTATCATACTGAGTCGCTCCAACAACACCAAATTTCACACTTTCTTCCAAACTGTCAACACCCGAAACAAAACCCGGCTTATCCTGATGCATCCAGCTGCCTTTCAGAGCATCGCGAATATCGTCACTAAAAACAGCTATGTTTTCAAGTTGTTTGGCATTTTTCTTTACAGCCCGTTTTTCTTCTGCCAACGGTGAATTTGCAGCTGTCCAGCCTTCGCCATACATAAAAATAGTAGGGTCAATTTTATCTAAGGCTGCCCGAATTGTGTTCATGGTTTCAATATCATGAATTCCCATCAAGTCGAAACGAAAACCATCCAGATGATACTCTGTTGCCCAGTAAACTACCGACTCAACCATAAACTTACGCATCATACCTCGTTCAGAGGCAGTTTCGTTTCCACAGCCCGAAGCATTTGACCAGGTGCTGTCGGCATTCTGACGATAAAAATAATTTGGGGCCAGTAAATCCAGATGTGAACCTTTTCCCTTTGAAGTATGATTATAAACCACATCCATTATCACACGGATACCCGATTTATGAAGCGATTGAACCATTTGTTTGAATTCAACAATACGCGTAACCGGATTATTCGGATTGCTGGAATAACTACCTTCCGGAACGTTGTAATTCAACGGATCATAGCCCCAATTGTATTTGTTATCGGCGAGATGGGTTTCATCCACTGAAGCGTAATCAAATACCGGCAATAAGTGAACATGCGAAACGCCCAATTCTTTCAAATGGTCAATTCCGGTGGCATCTCCATGTAAATTTTTAGTTCCGTGCTCAGTAAAAGCCAGAAACTTTCCTTTATTCTTCATGCCCGAATTGGATGCCATCGAAAAGTCGCGCACATGAACTTCGTACAATGAAATATCAGTAAAGTTTTTCAGTGGCGGACGTGTATCGTTTTCCCAACCAACAGGGTTTGTTTCAGCAAAATCAATAATGGCAGCACGTTTACCGTTTACTCCGGTAGCTTTCACCCACATGCCGGGAGTTTCGTCCAACCATTTTTCGCCAATCCGAATCTGAAATGTGTAAAACTTTCCTTTCAGATTTTCATCCACTTTCAATGTCCACGTTCCTTTTTCCGAACGCTTCATATCCATCGTTTTATACGCTCCACCTTCGTTACCATTATCGTAAAGCAGAATTTTCACTTCAGTGGCAGTAGGTGCCCAAACCCTGAAACCGGAAGCCTGAGGCGTATAAGTCAACTCCAGATCATTCCCTTCGTATACGGGATAATCTGCATAAGAAACATATTTTTGAGTTGAATTACAAGCACTTAACATTCCGGCCATAAGCAATAATAAAATTTGAGTACACTTCATAGGAAAAATTGTTATTGGTTTTATTCTGCAAAAATAATAACTATCAGTTAATCAACATCAAGAATAATAAATTTCTTAAAAAATAAGATTGCAAACGATTGAGATCACTTCAACAACTATAAACTATCAACTATTAACTATTTCACTCCATTTCTTTTCAGCAAGGCATCAATAGTTGGTTCTTGTCCGCGGAAACGTTTATAAAGCACCATTGGATGTTCTGTTCCACCTCGTTCCAGAATATTTTTACGGAATGAATCGGCTGTTTTCTTATCAAAAATACCGTTCTTTTCGAATACTGAAAAAGCATCGGCATCAAGCACTTCGGCCCATTTGTAGCTGTAATATCCTGCTGCATAACCACCCGAAAATATATGACTGAACGTTGGGCTCATGCTTGTTTCGGTCAGTGCAGGTAAAACCTGCGTAGAAGCCATCGCCTTTTTTTCATAACTAATCACATCACCATCAAATGGTTTTTCGATGGTATGCCATGCCATATCCAAATAACCAAAACTTAACTGACGCAGGCAAAAATTAGCAACATTATAGTTTTCTGAATCTTTTATTTTCTGAATCAGTTCTGCAGGGATTTTTTCGCCGGTTTTGTAATGAACAGCAAAACCATCCAAAAATTCTTTCTGCGATCCCCAGTTTTCCATTATTTGCGAAGGAAGTTCAACAAAATCACGATATACTGCCGTGCCGGAAAGACTTTCATACGTACATTTTGTCAACATACCGTGAAGTGAGTGACCAAACTCATGCAGGAAGGTTGTAACTTCGTCGTAGGTAAGCAGAGCAGGCTTTGTAGAAGTTGGACGTGTAAAATTCATCACAATAGTGATATGCGGACGACTATCTGTTTTACCTTCCATACATTGTGCTTTGAAATCATTCATCCATGCACCGGCACGTTTGCCATCACGCGGATGAAAATCGGTGTACAAAACAGCCAGAAACTTTCCTTTTTCGTCGGTTACGTCATAAGTATTTACTTCCGGATTATAAACAGGAATCTTCGTGTTTTTCACAAATTTGATTCCGTATAAGCGTGTTGCCAATCCAAAAACACCTTTCTTCACGTTTTCCAGTTCAAAGTATGGTTTCAACATTTCGTCGTTGATGGCAAATTTCTCGTCTTTCAGTTTCTCGGAGTAATACGACCAGTCCCAAGGTTGAACTTTAAAATAAGCCCCTTTTTTATTGGCATATTCCTGAACAGCAGCATATTCTTTTTCAGCAGCAGGTTTATAAGCCGCAAGCAATTTATCCAGCAAATCGTAAACTTTGGTTTTGTTTTCAGCCATGCGGTCAATCAGTTCATAATCGGCATAGGACTTATATCCCAGTAAATTAGCTATTTTCAAACGGGTATTGGCAATTTTACGAACATTTTCACGATTATCAAATTCACCACCCAACATACATTTGGTATTATAAGCTATGTACAATTCGCGACGTAAATCGCGGTTGTCGGCATATTTCATAAACGGAACATAGCAGGTAGCTTTCAAATTAAGCAACCAACCAGTCTTCCCCGCTTTCTTTGCATTGGATGCCAGCATTTCGACAAAATCGGTAGACAATCCGCCCAACAATGCTTTATCAGCAATCAACAAACTGTAGTTATTCGTTTCTTTCAATACATTTTGTCCGTATTGCAGAGTCAGTAAGTTTAAACTCTTTGACAATTCACGGTAGATAGCTTTATCAGCTTCCGACAAATTAGCTCCATTATTTGCAAAACCTTCGTAGGTGTTTTTCAATAACATTTGCTGTTCCGCAGTCAGTTTCAACTTTTCTTTTTGAGAATAAACGGCTTTAACACGTGCAAAAAGCTTATCATTCAGTTTTATCGAATTGCTGTGTTCGGTGACTAGTGGCGAAATTTTCTCCGCAATGGCTTGTAACTCATCATTTGTTTCAGAACCCAACATATTATAAAACGGCGAACCGACTTTAGTCAATAACGAACCAGATTTTTCGAGTGCTACAATAGTATTCTCAAAAGTAGGAGTTTGTTTATTAGCAACAATTGCATCAATTTCAGCCGAATGTTGTTTCATGGCTTCCTGAAAAGCCGGAAAATAGTACTCATTCTTCAATTCGTTGAAGGGAATGGTTTGATGTGGGGTTTTGTAAGTTTCCAGTAATGGATTTCCTGCCAAAGCCGAAGCAGCGACAATTAATGCTGACATAAGTAATGTAATTTTTAAGTTTTTCATTTTAATAATGTGTGATTGTTTATAGTAGTTTTTGTAGAAATAGTCTTAATTTCAACATGACAGACAAAGATACACATAGTTTACTTGCGAGTTTCAATAAATTCACAAGAAGATTCGGCAAATTTAGTTTATTGCTTAATTAATTTCTGGAACAATTGTGCATCGGAGGTAGTAACTCTCAGCAAATATATTCCTCTCGGTAAATCAGTTATATCAATAACTCCACTTTGAAGCACTGATTCGTATTTTTTGAGAATGCGTCCATTAAAATCGGAAACCAACCAGGATCTTATTCCAAGCTCGTTATAATTTACATAGTAAATACCGTTTGAAGGATTTGGATAGGCCTGAATCTGATGTGAACTTTGAGTGAAATGGGTTGAAAGTACTGTGTCATTTAAAATTGCATAACTAAGCTTTATGCTTCTGGCACGTTTTATTGCTATTTCGTTATTAAATATAAACGGAATAAATGAAGTAGTCAGCTCACCGGTATTACCACCCCAAAATTCATATTGCGACTTAATCGTATTGGATTTATTCTGTGCTAATTCTGAGTAATTAACCGAAACAATACCCCGCCAGTCGTGATATATTGGTAATAATAGGGTTTTCTTTAACAGTACGTTGTTGCTATCGTATAAATAATTATACTGTATGTTGTTTTCCCAAAACATGGTTTTCCAGTGCTGATATGATTCAGAAACTACCTGACTGTTATTATTATAGACATAATCAACACGCTGAAGATTTTCCCAAACATGTATAGATGTATTCCATCTCTTATTTTTCTGGGTTTGCACAAGTGTTGAATTTGGATAGTAAAACCAGTTGATAGAATCGGTATTCACCCAGCTTCTGTTTATAAATTGTTTCTGCACCTCAGAAAAAACTGATCCGGCAGTATTGTATTGAAATCTGGAGAGTATCTGAGAATTTAATGTATCAGCATTGTATGACCTTATTATCAAGGAATCGGTTTTGTTATTCAAATAACGAAAATCGGTTTGCAAGGTCAAATGCCACAAATCATTTTGCCTTACATATTCTTTTTTAGTTGAAAGTTGATTTTGAGAATATGTAAAATTAATTTGCTTTACAGCTTTTGCAATGCCATTGGAATATACACTATGCGTTTCTGATTGCATAACATCAGCAGAATAACCATAATCGATAGTATAAGTGAAATTCCATCTATTCTCTTTCCAAACACTTTCACGCTGAGATATGCATTTATTGCCATTGTAAACCCATTCAGTAAAGGATTTTCGGATAAATGTGGTAGTATCGGGTTGATAAAATTTGGTTTCTAACACTTTATTCCCTGAATCATAAACATAAAGGTACAAAAAAGCAGAATCATTATCAATAACCTTTAACTGAGTAATCAACTGATTATCAATTCCCGAGTGAGAACGTGCAAAAAAAAATGTTTGAAAACAAAAAGTCAGTAAAAGGATTGATATGATGTATTTCATTGATAAACAAATGCTATTAAAAAAATCTTTCAAAATTAGTAATAATTATTAATCAATCAAAATGCTAACGGATTCATTTGCTCTAAATGATAAATATGAGAGATGATTTATGATAATTTAGGATAAATCCGGATTAGATGTTTTAATTTTCGTAATGCTCAATGATTCAAGCTTGTGTAGATGAAATATGTTCTAATCTCTTTTCCGGTTCATTTTACTGTCAACCTGATCTTCAGTGATAAATCAATTTTTAAATTAAATCTTTTTCTGAGTTAATAGTTGGTCGATATATTTCTTAAAATATATTTTGTAACGCAGGTTAGAGCTGAATTTATTTTAAGGTTTTTTATTTGATTTGTTTTCTCAGCTATAGTCTGTTTTTTTTTATCAAAATGGAGCCAATTTGAAAAACTCAATTTCTCATTAAATCTGTAAAGTGCTTCTTAAACCTCTTAAAACACCTTATATTTCAAGGGTTTCAAGTGTTTCAAGAATAAATACTATTAAAAATACTTTTGTGGCAATGGTCTTGAACTAGACCCCGAAATGGGCATTTGGGGTTGGATTTATCCCTATAAAACAGACAAAATAATGTTAATAGTTCTGATTATTGTAAGTCAATATGTTATATGATGTGAATAGAATTCTAATCTGTTTTTCTTTTTCCCGGTAATCTCAGTTAAATTGACTCAGTATAAACACATGAAAATTGAAACCAATGTAATATATTTTCCATCTTGAGTGTGGACAATAATTATTAATCTGGTAAATATTCTAGCTTATTTTTCTTATTTCAGCGCTAACGCTATTAAACATATATTTTATGTTAATAGGCCTCACTCACAAAAAAAAACTCCCCTTTGAATAGTATTTTATATTAACACAAAATTCTACATAATTAAGACATAATGCAGTATATCAATGTAATAATGATATAACTATACATTTGCAAAGAAGCATTTAACTTGATTTATGTGTTAATACGCAATTAGTTATATTTATTAATAACCTGCCTTAAAATTTAAATATTATGAAAATTATAAGCCTCTTAGTGTTGATCTTCATCTCTATCAACTTATCATCACAGAATGATTCCTGCTTAACAAAAATTGATTCTCTTTCATTTAAAACCCCCCTGGTACATATAAGCTCAACAATTAAAATCATGCCTGATTCAGCAGGTATGGCTAAAATCTTGTCAATAAAAAAAATAAAGGCAGAGAAATTTGCGAATAAAATGGAGTGGTTGAAAATAATAGGATTATATTCTGCTTCAATTATATTAAATGGAATAGGGGATGGATTGAATAACAGTGAGCAAAAAACGATGGGGCATGTTTTCAATGGATTATCCATCGGGGTATTGTTGGCTTCTCCTTTTTTGGTGAATTATAATAAAAAGAACTGGTTTTGGTATGCTTTAACCTATACATCATTACGTGTTGGATTATTTGATACAACCTATAATCTAACCCGAAAATTACCTTTGGACTTTGTTGGTTCAACTTCACCAACTGACAAGATTTATAAAACTGTTGGTGTTAATCCTGCTTTTGTTAAGACTAACTTTTTAGCACTTGGAATTACCTTCCCATTATCATTTTTATAAACTTGCTTTTTTAAATTTCTAAAGAGTAATCCCCTCTGTTACAAAGCCTTTAAACTAAGAAAAGTTCTTTTGTAAATAAGTGTTTTTCAACCCAGGGTGTTGCTTTGGGTTAGTATATATAATGCTTTTATTCTGTATCGTCCTGAAATTTTCTTAGTTTGGGGCAGTTTGTTACTTCAGATTAATTTTGTAAATTTGAGCGGTTAAATTGCATATACTTTATAAATACAATGATTGGAACTCTTGTCAACACTGTAGCCGTAATTGTAGGCGGAACAATTGGTTTAGTACTTAAGAAAAGTATGCCTAAACGCGTTAGCACAATTTATTTTCAGGCTATTGGCTTGTTTACCCTGGCTATTGGTATCACGATGGTAGTGAAAATGGATCATATCCTTATCGTAGTAGGCAGTCTGGCCATTGGTTCTTTACTTGGCGAATGGATGAATATGGAAGTGGGAGTTGAGCGCTTGAGTGAATTTTTGAAAAAACGGTTCCGTATAGGTAGCGATAAGTTCTCTGAAGGGCTAATTACTGCTTTTCTGCTTTTTTGCATTGGTTCTATGACGATACTTGGTACTATTCAGGAAGGAACAGGTGGCTCATCTGATTTGCTGTTTACTAAGTCACTGATGGATTTTTTTTCCGGAATGTTGCTGGCCTCGGCATTTGGTTTCGGGGTAATAGTATCTGCTGTTCCCTTGTTTATTTTTCAGGGCTTGCTGACCTTGCTTGCCATGTATGCAAGTTCGTTTTTTACTCATGCTATTATTCAGGGTTTGAGCAGCGTGGGCGGCATTTTACTTATCGGACTGGGAATCAATGTACTCGAAATCAAAAAACTGTGGATTATGAATATGCTGCCGGCACTGTTGGTGGTGGTTTTTCTCCTTTGGATATTTGTAAAATAGAACTACCCTAAATTTTGAATCATATTAAGGTAAATCTCTTTGAACTTCATAGGGTTTTAAGTGTTATATGATTACTTTTCAAATCAAGATATTCTAATAAGCTAAAACGATTCTCACCAAGGCTGAGATAAGTTCTACATAAAAAAAATCAGTATAATATGAAATACAATTTATTAGGGAATACAGGCCTGAAAGTGTCAGAACTGTGTTTGGGAACCATGACCTTTGGTGGCGGTGGTATGTGGACAAACATTGGATCTTTAGCCCAGGAAGAAGTAAACGGTTTGGTAAAAACTGCGGTTGATGCCGGTATTAATTTTATTGATACAGCCAATGTATATAGTGAGGGATTAAGTGAAAAGATGACCGGTCAGGCTATACGTGATTTGGGATTAAAACGTGACGAACTGGTGATTGGTACTAAGGTTCGTGGCGTAATGGGTGTTGGACCGAATAGTTCGGGCTTGAGTCGGAAGCATATTTTACGGCAAGCCGACGAAAGTCTGCAACGACTGAATATGGATTATATCGATTTGTATCAGATTCACGGTTTCGACCCACAAACACCGATGGAAGAAACACTTGAAGCACTTGATACACTGGTGAAAAGTGGCAAGGTGCGATATATTGGCTGCAGTAATCTGGCTGCTTGGCATATAATGAAAGCATTAGGCATTTCGGCACAACAGCATTTGGCCAGGTTTGCATCTTTACAAGCTTATTATACGATTGCCGGACGTGATTTGGAGCGTGAACTTGTTCCGTTGTTGCTCGAACAAAAATTGGGATTAATGGTATGGAGTCCCTTGGCAGGTGGCTTTTTAAGTGGAAAATATACGCGTGACGGTGCTGCTGAAGAAGGTGGACGTCGTGTGAATTTTGATTTTCCTCCGGTAAATAAAGAAAAGGCTTATGATATTATAGATGTTATGCAGAGAATTGCGGCACAAAAAGGGGTGACTGTGGCACAGATTGCATTGTCGTGGTTACTTCATCAACCGGTTGTTACAACTATTATTGTGGGGGCAAAAAAACAAGAACAATTGCTTGATAATCTGAAAGCTATAGAACTGAATCTGACTGTAGACGAGTTATCTATACTGAATGAAGTGAGCAAATTAAACCCCGAATATCCGGGTTGGATGATTGAACGTCAAAGTGCAAACAGACGCTGATAAAAGGATGTAAATTATATTTTTAGCGACAACGTTTTCGGAAATTAAATCTTATAAAAGCTGAAATTGTTTTTGATTATTGCACAAGTTTATTACTTTTGTGCAGAATTTTCATGTGTTTACACTAATTTTGAACGAAATATAATTCAGTTTGAAAGAAAAACAGGTTATTGTTTTTTCTGATTTTCTGAAAAATCCGTGATGAGATAATGAATAAAAACAAAGTATTTGAGCAGCGGTTGAAAGCGTTGCAGGAAATGGAAGATAATGCGGCCACCAAGCAGCATTTAAAAGGAAAACTTACCGCACGCGAACGTATTAATGTGCTTTTCGACGAAGGAACTTTCTTTGAGTTTGATGCTTTCGTATCACCTTCGCAAACACCTATGAGCAGCAAACAATCCAATTTTGGTGATGGTGTTGTAGTGGGTCGTGGATTGGTACAGGGACGTAGCGTTTTTGCATATGGTCAGGATTTCACCGTGTTGGGTGGCTCATTGGGATATGCTCATGGTATGAAAATTGCCAAAGTGCAGGAAATGGCACTGAAACTGGGTTGTCCTATTGTGGGCTTAATGGATTCCGGCGGTGCACGTATTCAGGAAGGAGTGAAGAGTCTTTCAGCTTATGCCACTATTTTCAGAAACAATGTGCGGTCTTCGGGTATTATTCCTCAAATTTCGGCTATTTTAGGACCTGCAGCAGGTGGTGCGGTGTATTCACCGGCTCTGACCGACTTTATCTTCATGACAAATCAAACTTCGTATATGTTTGTAACAGGACCTGATGTAGTGAAAGAGGTGTTGAATGAGGATATTGATATGGAAGGTCTGGGTGGAGGAAATGTTCATGCCAGCAAAAGTGGGGTGGCGCATTTTGTGTCGGACGATGAAGAACATACTATTATGTTGATTCGTAAGTTGTTATCCTATATTCCTTCCAATAATTATGAAACCCTTCCGGTATCAAATTTGATAAGTTCTTATAAGTCACGTCAGGAATTTTTGAATAAAATTATTCCTGATGACCCCAATAGACCCTATGATATAAAAGAAATTATCAATATCCTGGTGGATAAAGATTCTTTCTTTGAAGTTCACGAAAAATTTGCTCAGAATATTGTAGTAGGTTTTGCCCGCTTGGATGGTAAATCCATTGGAATTGTGGCTAATCAACCTAAAGTTATGGCCGGAACGCTGGATATTAATGCCAGTGTGAAAGGCGCACGTTTTGTTCGTTTTTGCGATGCGTTTAATATTCCGTTATTGATTCTGGAAGACGTACCTGGTTTTTTGCCGGGTATTGAACAGGAACATGCCGGAATTATTCGTAATGGGGCAAAATTATTGTATGCTTTCTGCGAAGCCACTGTGCCAAAAATTACCATAATCACCCGTAAAGCCTATGGTGGAGCATATATTGTGATGAGCAGTAAAAATACAGGTGGTGATTTCAACTTTGCCTGGCCAACAGCCGAAATTGCGGTTATGGGACCAGGTGGTGCAATCAAAATTGTGAACAAACACGAACTTGCCAAAGCCGAAAATCGTGAGGAACTGGAAAAGGAACTGATTGAAAAATATAAAAATGAAGTTGCCAATCCATATAAAGCAGAAGAATTCGGACTAATTGATGAAGTTATTACCCCTTCGGATACGCGCCAGATTCTGATTACTTCGTTTGAAATTTTGTCGAACAAACAGTATTTCAAACCGGCAAGGAAACATGGAAGTATACCACTTTAATTAATAATTGACAGTTGATAGTTGACAATTAATTAAAGAAATATTTCCAATAAAAATAACTAATTACCTGATTACTCCATGTAACTCGTAACTTGTAACTCGTAACTAAAAAAATGAAGAAACGACTTTTAATTGCCAATCGCAGCGAAATAGCCATTCGGATTATTCGTGCAGCTCATAAACTGGGTATGTTGGCTGTGGTTTTTCAGAGTGACAAAGAGCCCGATGCTCTATACCTGAATTACGCTGATGAAATTATTCCGGCACGTGATTCAGGAAATGAAAAACCCATTTTTCTGGATGCAGACCTGATCGTAAAGCTGGCACTGGAACACAATATTGACCTTGTTCACCCGGGTTATGGCTTTTTGTCTGAAAACCCTGATTTTGCTCAACTTTGCGTGGATAACGGAATCAACTTTATCGGTCCTTCACCGCAATTAATTCGCGATATGGGACTGAAAACAGTGGCAAAAAGCATGGCTATTACCTGCGGTTTACCTTTAGTTCCGGGAAGTGATGGTGCAATAAATGATGCTGACGAAGCAAAAGCATTTGCTGATAAAATTGGATATCCGGTTATTCTGAAAGCTTCTGCCGGTGGTGGTGGTCGCGGTATGCGTATTGTGGAGAAAGCCGACACCATGGAACGTAACTTTAAATCGGCCTCGGATGAAGCATTGGCTGCGTTCAGTAACGGTGATATGTTTATTGAAAAATACCTGCAAAACCCGAAACATTTGGAATTCCAGATAATGGGCGATAAACACGGCAATGTAGTGCATTTAGGCGAGCGCGAATGTTCTTTACAACGAAAACACCAGAAAATCGTTGAAGAAGCTCCATCAGCAAGTGTAACGCCTGAAATGCGTAAGGAAATGGGTGAAATGGCTGTTCGGTTTGCAAAAGCGATTGGTTACTATTCAGCCGGAACGATTGAGTATATTATGGATGAGGACGGTTCGTATTATTTTATGGAAATGAATACCCGTATTCAGGTGGAACATCCTGTTACCGAAATGGTTACCGGAGTTGATTTGGTTGACTGGCAGATTCGGGTAGCACTTGGCGAAGAATTGACATTGAAACAGGAAGATATAAAAATCAGTGGTTGGGCAATCGAATGTCGTGTTAACTGTGAAGACCCACAAAACCGCTTCAGTCCGCAAACCGGATTTATCGATAAAATTCATTTTCCGAAAAAAGACTTTATCCGTATTGAAACCGGTGTTCACAGTGGTTCGGTGGTGACACCGTATTTCGACTCAATGATTGCCAAAATCATTGTGAAAGGTGATAACCGCGCTGATGTGATTGAAAAAACACTGGCTGCATTGTACGATTTCAGCATGATTGGACTTAAAACAACCGTTCCATTTTGCCGTACCGTGATGCAACATCCTGATTTTGTAGATGCCAGTTATACTACCCGCTGGGTAGATTCTGTTTTTACTCCTGAAATGCTTGAAAATGAGGAGGAAGAAATGATTGGAGCTTTGGCTGCAACAATTATGTATGCTTCTGAATATCTGCAACTTTCGTCGGATTTACCTACTTATAAAAACGATTCATTAAGCGTTTGGGTACTGAATAAACGACTAAATTATTAATGCTAAATCGTAAATGATTAAATAGTAAATAGAAAAAATGGGAACTTCATATATTTATAAACGCGATGCTTCGCGATTGTTTATTGCTTTACGCGAGAACGGTAAACGTTTCAAAATCTATATTCCAAAAGAATCACAACCGGTTATTGACGGCATTGAGCAGGACATTGACTTTGTAGAACAGGAAGATTTTCACTATGCTTTCGACTGGAATGGCAAGCGTTTTCATTGCGAACTTGTGTCCCGTGACCAAAACAAAGCAGTCGTAAAAGTGAATGGAGTGGAATACAAATTCAGTTTGGAATCACTTTTTTCGTATATTCGTCGTGGTATGATTAATTCAGATTCTAATAAGCTGAATGAGAATAATATAGTGGCACCCATGCCTGGTAAAATTGTGGATATTTTCCTTGCTGAAGGTGATTTGGTAAACGAAGGAGAACCAATTCTGAGTCTTGAAGCTATGAAAATGCAGAATGAGATTTCTGCTAACTGTAATGGTATCATTCGTAAAATTCGTGTTCAATCGGGGCAGTCCGTAATGAAAGATGAATTATTAGTTGAAATAAGTTCAATTGACGAATAAAAGCCCGCTACATATCTCGAATGGGAACTTTATAATCGATTTTTCCTGCAATTGACGTAAATACGTAATTGCAGGATTTTTTGTTTAAAATTTATACAAATAAATATCACAGTTTTTCACATGGCTTTTGTATCTTTGTGAATCTAATTGCAACCAAACTCTTCAAATGAAGAAAGTAAGCTATATTTATTTACTTTTTGTTCTGATATTTCAGTTTTCGGTAATTGCTGCGAAAAACTTCCGTTTTGCGTTATTTACCGACATACATATATCCATATTAAAACCGCAAAATGCTGAAGATCTTCAATTTGCAGTAAACGAAGTGAATAGCAATGACAAAATTGAGTTTGTGCTTGTTTCTGGCGACGATACCGACTTGGGCGATACTGCTTCAATGAAAATTGCGAAGAAAATACTCGATGGACTCGAAATACCCTACCATATTACTACAGGAAATCACGATACAGCACAGGGAAAAAATGGTTCTGCCAATTTTATTCAATTTTTTGGAATGGATAAATTCTCCTTTGCTGCCAATGGTTTTCAATTTATTGGTTTTCCTACCGGACCCCTTAAACCAAATCAGAAAGGACATATCACAACCGACGATTTCGAATTTGTAAAAGCAGAACTGACCAAATTAAAGCCAAATAAACCAGTGTTTTTAATTACACATTATCCATTGCTTGAAGGCGATTTGGATAATCGAATGGAAATGATTCATTTAATTCAAAAATACGATGTGAAAGCGGTTTTAAATGGTCATTATCACCGTAATGCTGTGTTTAATTACGAAGGTATCGCCGGCATTGTAAACCGCTCCATACAACGTGATGAACAACCATACGGAGGATACACCCTTTATAATCTAAGCGATTCGCTCTATGTCTCAGAGAAAATAATTCGACAGCCTGAACGTGAATGGCTGGTTATACCACTGAAATAATGTGCCAATGTGATTATTTAATGATTTTATTGACTTTAAAATATATTGAGAATGCTAAAATGACTAAATTATGAACGATAATTTTTTTGATATTTCCCAAGAAGAGGAAATTGCAGAAACCAAACGTTTTTTTGCCCGTGTGTATGGATGGATGTCTCTGGCTTTGATTATTACAGGTCTGGTGGCTTTCAGAACAGCTAGTTCACCTGAAATACTGAATTTTATTTTTGGTCAGCATTTTGTGTTTTACGGCTTGTTAATTTTAGAACTGGTTTTAGTTGGAGTGTTGGTTGGTGCTATTCAGAAAATGACGCCAATGACTGCTACGATTGTATTTGTGTTGTACTCAATGCTCAATGGATTAACCCTTTCATGTATATTTTTTGCATTCACTACCGGTTCTATTGCGTCCGTATTTTTTATTACTGCCGGAACATTTGCCGTTATGAGTTTGTATGGTTTTTTGACTAAATCAGATCTTACCAAACTGGGAAATATCCTCGTTATGGTTTTAGTCGGGCTGGTTATAGCCACATTGGTCAATCTTTTTATTGGTAGCGAAATATTATATCTGATTTCTTCCTACGTTGGTGTACTTATTTTTGTTGGATTAATAGCTTACGATACACAAAAGCTTAAGAAACTGAACGTTATTGGCAACGAAGGTACTGACGAAGATAAAAAAGAAGCCATTATTGGCGCACTGACATTATATCTCGATTTTATAAACCTCTTCTTGTTTATGTTGCGGATTTTTGGAAGAAGAAGATAATTTTCAATGGTTAATGATTAATGATAAGTGATTAATTCTTAGTAAAATACTTATTGCTTACCGCTTACTGCTGATTTTATGAAACTAAAAAATATTGCACAAATTATTGGAACTTCGCTTCAGAGTAAAGTTACTGATTCAGAAATAAACTGGTTACTGACTGATAGTCGCTCCTTGTCCTTTCCGGCAGAGAGTTTGTTTTTTGCCATCAAAACAGCACGAAACAACGGTCATAAATACATTGCAGGACTTTACGAACAGAATCTACGCTATTTTGTGGTGAGTGAAATACGTCCTGAGTTCGAAGAATTGACCGATGCTGTATTTCTCCAGGTGAGTGATACCTTGGTAGCCTTGCAGAAACTGGCTTCTGTGCAACGATCAACGTTTAACGTTCCCGTTATCGGTATTACGGGCAGCAACGGCAAAACGGTGGTGAAAGAGTGGCTTTACCAGCTTCTGCATACCGATTATAGTATCACCCGTTCGCCTCGCAGCTACAATTCACAAATTGGTGTGCCGCTTTCGGTGTGGGCAATGAATGAACATACACAACTGGGAATTTTTGAGGCCGGTATTTCTGAAATGCACGAAATGGAGCATCTCGAACCGATTATCAGACCCACCATCGGCATATTTACGAACCTGGGCGAAGCACATCAGGAAAACTTCAGCGGACTAAAGCAAAAGTGCGAAGAGAAACTGAAGTTGTTTGTAAATGCTCAAACACTGATTCATTGCTCTGATAATAAACTGGTTGAAATATCTATTGCACAATCTGGTTTCAAAGGAGAACTCTTTTCGTGGGGAAAATCGGACAAAGCGACTGTTCAGATTCTGAAAACCGAAGAGACTAGTTCAAATACCACAATTTCATACCGTTATTCAGGTGTTGAATCAACAATAGTTATAGCATTTACCGACGATGCTTCGATTGAGAATGCACTGCAATGCCTTGCGCTCATGCTTTATCTTGGTATTGCAGCAGAAGAAATAAAACTTCGCCTTGCCCGATTGGAAGCCGTGGCCATGCGTATGGAAGTGAAAGAAGGGGTACGTGACTGCCTGATTATCAATGATAGTTACAATTCGGATTTGAATTCGCTGAGCATTGCGCTAGATTTTCTGAATCAGCAGGCAACGGCTAAAAATCTTTCGAAAACACTGATACTGTCAGATATTCTGCAAACCGGACTTTCGTCCGAAGAACTTTATAAAACCGTGGCTGAACTGGTTGCCAACAAAAACCTGCAACAAATTATCGGCATCGGACATGAAATTTCTACTCACACCGATAAATTTTCAATTGAGAAGAAGGCATTCTTTGACGATACCGCCGATTTTCTGAAATCTTCCTTTATTCGTGATTTCCGCAATGAAATTATCCTGCTGAAAGGCTCACGGGCATTTCATTTCGAAGATATTTCCGAAAAACTGGAACTGATTGCTCACGAAACCATTCTGGAAGTCAACCTGAATGCCTTGGTGGATAACCTGAATTATTTCCGATCGAAACTTCGTCCTGAAACCAAAATGATGTGCATGGTGAAAGCCTTTGCCTACGGAAGTGGTTCGGTGGAAGTGGCACGCACCTTGCAACATCACCGCTGCGATTATCTGGCAGTGGCAGTGGCGGATGAAGGAGCAGAATTGCGTCGCGAAGGTATTCGTATTCCCATCGTGGTGATGAACCCTGAGAAAGGCAGTTTCGGAATGATTTTCGACAACAACCTTGAACCTGAAATCTATAGCTTCCGCTTGCTCGATGCGTTTATTGCTGCTGCCGAAAAACTGGGTATAACCGATTATCCTATTCATATTAAGATAGATAGCGGTATGCATCGCCTTGGTTTCGAATTACAGGACATGGATGCTTTGCTTACCCGAATGAAAACCCAGACTCAGGTGAAAGTACGCTCGGTATTTTCGCACCTTTCAGGCTCAGACGAAGCCAAATTTGATGCTTTTACCAAACAGCAAATCAAGACATTTACAGATTGTGCTGACCAATTTTCAGCTACTTTTCCGCACCATATCATGCGTCATATCCTCAATTCAGCAGGTATTGAGCGTTTCCCGGAATTTCAGTTCGATATGGTGCGACTTGGAATCGGTCATTACGGTATCAGTTCATTGCCGGAAGCCAATTTAAAACAGGTTTGTGCGCTGAAAACCATTATTTTGCAGATTAAAACCGTAAAAGCCGGCGAAACAGTGGGCTATAGTCGAAAAGGTTTAGTAAACACCGATAAGCGCATTGCGGTACTTCCGATTGGTTATGCCGACGGTTTCGACCGCAAACTGGGCAATGGAGTGGGAGAGGTGCTTATCAACGGAAAACGTGCTAAAGTGATTGGCAATGTGTGTATGGATTTGATAATGATTGATGTAACCAATATCGATGCTAACGAAAGCGATCAGGTGGAAATCTTTGGCGACCATCTCACCATTTCCGAAGTAGCCAGTTGGCTCAAAACCATTCCCTACGAGGTGCTGACCAGTGTTTCGAGGCGGGTAAAGAGGGTTTATTTTCAGGAATAAATGGTTCCTATCCCCTAAAGGGAAAATATTCAATCTTGCGGATTGTGTATTTTTAGGTTCTTAATCCCCCCAACTATGTTGGGGTTATGCATATTTTTCCTTCGGACATTTTAAAAATAAATTTCGCTAATATGATTTTAGTTGACATTCTCCAACTTTCAACTTCCAAAATACTTCTCCAGAGTGCTGTAAAACTTGCCGAACAGCTGGGAAAGTCATTTGCAGTATCGACTGTGGCTGAAAATGAAATAGGACTGAAATCGATGTTGAATGAGTCTGTAATTGTTGATTATCAGATTCTTATAAAAGATAATTCAAAATCATTGGTGGAGATTTGTGAGGCCGAGGATGCTTCTTTTTTGTTTATCCAGTTGCCGGATGGACAAATCAATAGCATACGACGGCTGCTGAATGATTGCCGCGAGTTGCGCATTCCGTATTTGTTTTACAAAGATTCATTCAACCCATTGGATTTGACTAAAGTGATTTTGCCTATTGGATTTTTGGAAGAGGAACTCGAAAAAGCGCAATTTGCAGCTGCTTTTGGGCGTTTTTGCGGTTCGGAAGTGAAAATGCTGCTGGCTAACGATTATGGTTCAAAAGCAGCCACGAATGCGGAGAAAATGAAAGTACTGTTTGAAAAGTTTGATTTCAGTTATACACTGGACAAAGCCACCAAAGACAGTTTTAAAGTAGAAGTTGAATCGATTCAAGTAGCTGAAAAAGAGCAGGCTGGAATCATTATCGTTTCTGCTTCGCGGGATTATGGACTGGATGACATTCTTTTTGGACCAAAGGAATATCATGTGCTGAAAAAATCGCCAATTCCGGTTTTGCTTGTAAATCCCCGGGGCGATTTATACGCGCTGTGTGATTGATTATTTCAGAAAATTATCTATTTTTACTACTCGAATTCTGCATCGGAATTTATACTGATAATTAATATTTCCCATGAAACAAAAATCAACCATAAAATCATTGATTTACAGAGCATTGTTTGTTCCGCTTATGGCTCTGTTCTCTATTTTCCTCATTGGTTTTATGGGATTTATTCTCATTGAAGGGTTCAGCCCACTGAAATCGCTTTATTTTCTGGTAATTACTTTTGCAACCATTGGTTTTGGCGACGTTGTACCTTTGACCGATGCCGGAAAAGTGTTTACAATTTGTATCGTTATTGCCGGATTCACAGTGGGATTATATGCTATTGGTAAAATATCAGCTTTCTTTGTCGAAGGTGAATTGTCTAAATTAATAAAGCTACGAAAAATGAACAAAACATTAGAGTCTATGAAGGACCATTACATCGTTTGCGGTTATGGAAAAACCGGTAAACATGTGTTGGATGAATTATTGAAAAAAGGACTGGAAGTGGTAATGATTGAGAGTAATGCGGATAGAAACGAAAAACTCCGCGAACTTTACGATCAGAAATTCATCCATTTGGATGCTGATGCTACCGATGATGCCGTGTTGCTTCATGCAGGAATTAAACGTGCTAAATTTTTGATTGCAGTTCTCTCGACAGATGCTGAAAACCTTTTTGTAACGCTGAGTGCCAAGGATTTGAATAAGGATATCAAAGTGATTACCCGTGTAGCCGAAGGAAATTCACCCGATAAATTTAAAAAAGCCGGAGCTGATTTTATTGTTTCGCCTATCGAAATTGCTACCGACCGGATTGTTTCAATTGCCACCACCAGTACCGATTTTTTTAGTTTTGTTGATTTTGCTGGGGGTAAGGAAGAGCTAAAAGATTACAAGTTCGGATTGGTTGAAATTAAGGCTGGGAGCGATTTGATTAATAAGACTTATCGCGATGCCAATATTCCACAGCGAACAAATTTGGTTGTTATTGGCTATTATTCCTCAGAAAACGAACTGCAGGTTAATCCGACAGCTGAAAATGTCATTCGGCTCGACGACAGGCTTTTAGTATTTGGAAATGACAGTCAAATTGAAAATCTGAAGAAGATCGCAAAACATAGCAAGTCATAAGCGTTAATGAGCTAAATCAAAAAGGAAGAATCAAACGATTCTTCCTTTTTACTTATATCAAACAATTTTGTTACTTAACATAGAATCGTGTGGTACCACTCCATGTTTTTCCGGCACTAATTCCCTGTAATCCTGTAACATCGCGTGGAAGATTAAGATTCGGAGCATTAATAGCCCATGTCTGAGGTTCAGGACATACCCAATCAACTTCTCCACCGTTGTTCCAAAGAGTCCAGTGCTTAAACTCTTTATCCACTTCGTAGTAAACACTTATATTGTTCTTAGTGTCAGTCATAATCGCGCCGTGATAGGGTTTAGCATTTACGGTAATTGCTTCGTCGGTTAATGCTATTTCAATGGGTTTTCCTGTAACGGTCATTCCTTCGGTTCGCAGCAACGATTCTTCTGCAGATAAATCGAGCAACTTTTCGGTTGGTAAGCTTCTGTCCGATAATTCCCAACGTTTTCCGGCCGATAGGCGTAATTTATAATCGGCTTTATTGGTGTTTGCTGAAAATGGTAAGCGGATTGGAGTGTGAAATCCAACTCCTACAGGCATTGGTTCTGTGCCTGCATTTGTAATTGAAACTATGTGAGTCAATTCATTGTCAGTAAGAATAATACGTATTTTGCAAACAAAATCATGCGAAAAGTTGGCAAAAATGGCATTATTTATTCTGTTCGAAAAAAAGCTTAGCTCAACTTCCACTGCATCTGGCGAAAAACGGGTACGAGTAACTGTGAAAGCCTGTGATTTAATTATTCCGTGGTGATAGTTATTTTGAGCAGGAATCGTTATCGGAAACTCATAATTTTTACCGGCAAAACTGTACTTTCCGTCTTCAATCCGGTTTGGCGGGAAAAGCAACGGTACGCCAAAAATCTGCGGACGACTCAGGAATGTTTCCATTTCTTCTAAAGTCGGTGTACGTAAAATATCAATCTTTTTCTTTTTGTTGTAAAGTTTTACAAGATTTGCACCAACCGTTGGAACAATAATTGCCTCGTATACATTTGTTTCCAACAGAATAGATTCAACTCCCTGCCACAAAATCTTTTCAATATTCATAATGCTTATTTTTCAAATATTAGCTCACCAAAGAATTCCGGACGGTGAAAATCAGGTGTTTCAGTTTTGATTGGACTCCAGCTTAAAAAATGCATAGAATCAGTGCCATCAGCACATTTGTAGAAATTTCCCAACAGCTTTTCAGGTAAGTTGGCCGGGTCAATTCCAATTAATTTGAATGGAATTTCAACGGTTAGTTCCCATTCAAACATGCCTTCCATCTCGTTGAATGCACGTCGACCCATGGATGGAAAACGTTTGATGGTTTGCATTTCCTCGGGTGTGAAAAACATAAGTTCTTCACTTCGACTCTTACGGGTAGATGCCGAGCAAGTTCCAATGCAATTAAACTCAAAGTTGGTATATTTATCCGCTCCTATAGGTTTGCAAAAGAATTCAACGCAACTATCTTCGTGTACCGGTTCCTGATCGTTGGAATAAATAGCCCGAAGCATGCTTCCGTGAACCGAATATTTAATGAAAATGCTTTTATTTGAACGCCCGATAGTAAAATAGGTAATTGGTTTATACGGGTATTCCTTTGGCCAGTTGAGAATTTCTACAGTTTCGCGCTGACCAGATTCATCAAGAATGTTTCCAGCCGATTCAATATCGACACTGTCTAATTCCACAATATGTTTAATAATCAGGCTTTTCATACGAAATATATATTAATTGAAATGAACTGCAATATTAACTAATATTTTTGATAGAAATGGGTTTTGAAAATTATAAATAGGTTAAATAACAAAATTGGAGATTAAAACAAAATGTTTAACCTCCAATTTAGTTGTTTTTTTATCCGTTTCTTCGTTTATTCTTCTTATTTTTAAGTCAATACAACTTTTTTAGCCTGATCGAAGTGTAAAATAATATCATCCAAAACTTCTTTTACCGTTGTAATTTTAGTGGCAAGATAAGCATTACTACCTGCAAAAGCATAACCTTTATCCATATTTCCTTTGTAGGCATTAAATAAAGTAAGAATAATACAATAAGGAACCACTTTATAGTCACAGGTATGCAAACAATTGTACGGACATGATTTTGGGCGTGTAAGACCTAATTTTACCTTTTCCAAAAACTCTCCCTTAAGCGCCCTTCCTGGCATTCCTACAGGACTTTGAATAATCTCAACTTCGTTTTGAGTGGCTTCGATGTATGATTTTTTGAATTTAACATCAGCATCACATTCCTTTGTGGTTACAAAACGACTCGCAATCTGAACACCTTTTGCACCCAATTGCATCATTTTATACATATCCTCACCGGTATAAATACCACCTGCTGCTATAACCGGAATTTCCTGATTATATTTTTCTTCAAAAATAGCAACTTCACTAACAACTTCAGGAATTAATTTTTCGATGCTGAAATTTTCATCTTCAATTTGAGTTGGTTTAAAACCAAGATGTCCACCGGCTTTAGGACCTTCAACTACTACCAAATCAGGCAGATAATCGTAGAGTGTTTTCCATTTTTCACAGATAATTTTTGCTGCTCTTGCCGACGAAACGATAGGAACTAGTTTGGTTGTACAACCTTCGGTACGATACTTCGGCAAATCCATGGGTAAACCTGCACCTGCAAAAATGACATCGGCTTTTTCAGCAATAGCAGTCTTAACCATATCACTGAAATTGGTTAATGCCATCATAATGTTTACTCCGATAATTCCATTCGATTTTTCTTTTGCTTTTCTAATCTCTTCTCTTAATCCAATAATACAGGCTTCCATGTAATCTTTGGCTGTATGTTTATAGATAAGACCAAGGCCCGCACACGAAATAACGCCAATTCCACCTTCATTTGCAACTGCTGACGCTAATCCGTTCAACGAAATTCCAACTCCCATACCACCTTGAATGATGGGTAAACGAGCTGTTAAATTTCCAATTTTTAAACTATTCATATTGCACATTTTAATGATTATTGTGCAAAGGTACGCATTATAAACCGAACAACCCGAGTGAAGGAGCTAAGTGTAATTAATTTAACCCATTTATTTCGTATTTAAAAGAAATATGCAGATTTATTTGATAAATAATCAGTTAAATTCATATCAAAATGTTATTCAAACACAAATATGTTTATTCAATCCTAAAAATTATATATCTTTGAAAGCAAGAAAAAATGAATTGGAATGAATTTTACAGCAATAGATTTTGAAACAGCACATGCTGAATTTCCTTGTGAAATTGGATTGACCAGGGTTGAAAATGGAAAAATTACAGATATAAAATCCTGGTTAATCAAACCGGCATGCTTTCCATATATGAATTACTGGAATCAGAAGGTACACGGAATTTCGTCGGCCGATATAGCTCATGCTCCTACTTTTGAAGAGCTCTGGAGTGAACTGAAGCCCTGGTTTGAAGATAATTATCTTGTGGCACACAATGCTGCTTTCGATATGCGGGTTTTGCGTGCAGCACTAAATTATTATGATTTGTCGATTCCTGATGCCAGGTATTTTTGTAGCGTCAGTTTGTCACGTAAAATATGGAAACATTTGCCAAGCCATTCGTTAGGAGTAGTTAGTCAGTATCATAATATTCATTTTAATCACCACAGGGCAGGAGATGACGCGAAAGCCTGTGCCATTATTACCATGAAGGCATTCGAAGAATTAAAAGTCATTTCGGTTGAAGATGGCATTCAAAGATCCGGAATTAACTTGAAGAAATTATAATAATTCAGGTGAATATTATAAACTTTTGATTATGAAATACATAATTGTTGCAAAATACCAATCCTAAACTCCTGACTTTACACTATTTCTTAAATCGCTGTATCAGATTATAGGCTTTGTAAATACCCAGTTCACCGGCTTTGCTTAAATCAGCCAGTCCCTTTGTATCTTCGCCTATATATAGGTAGGTAAGACCCCTGTTATAATATCCTTCGGCAAAATCACTATCTAACTGAATGGCTTTAGTGTAGTTTAAAATGGCTGTTTGGAAATCTTTTTGGGTACAAAGAATGTTGGCTTTGTTATAATATGCAAACGAAAAGTCAGGATTCAAATCATTCACTTTCGAATAATCCGTCATAATCATCGTTACATCAAACAAAGTCTGACTTTCAGTTACTTGTTTTTTAGTTTTTGGTTTTTCATCGGGAGTAGTTTTTCCATTCATATCTACTGCATTTTTCCCATAATCCACTAATTTATAACGTATATTGGCTCTGCAAAAGTAGGCCAGCATAAAATCAGGACGTAATGAAATGGCTTTATTTAAATCTTCAATGGCACTGCTAAAATCCTGCACCATGGCGAACTCCAGTGAACGGCTAAAATAAATATCAGCATTTTGATTATCGGTTGTAAGTTTTAATGAAATCTCATTTATTGCATCAAAATGACTGTTTACCAACTCGGCTGTTAATGGCAACTCATTGTTTGTAATTTTCAAAACGGAGTTTAATTTCTTCAGCTTATTATACTCCTGAACACTAGGGTAATATAGGTTTGTGTGCCGTATTTCATCCATTTTTGCATAGTAAGTCATTACAAAATTCCGTTCATTAATCACGTCAGTATATTTGTCCTGAACAGCACCACGGGTAGCATCGGTATATTTCGAATCACTTTCTGCATCATCCATATTCTGAGCTGCAAACCGATTAAAAATCTCAGTTTTTCGACTTGTACTACTTTTTTGAGTATTGGTGGCTAACTTAGTGGTGGCTTGAATGTTTTCTTTATTTTTGTGTGTAATATAATCTTTGTTTTTTTCAATATTACTTGCCATTTGCTGATACAGAAATGCAGCTTTCTGATTACCCAATGCAGATTCAGCCTGAGCAATTCCCAAATATGCAGGAACAAAATACTGGTACTTAACAATAATTTTTTTGTAATCTTTAATCGTTGATTTGTAATCCCTTAATGAGTATTCAACCAGTGCTTTTTGTAATAAAGCCTCCGTCATCGTCGAATCTAGCTTTAATACAGTACTAAGGTCAGTCAGCGCATTATTATAATCACCTAAACTGGCTTTTAATAAACCACGATTATAATAAATCAATGCATTATTCTTCTCCATTTTCACAGCCAAATTATAATCGCTGAGCGCCTGATTGTAATTCTTTTTCTCTACATTCAAAATACCCCTGTTGATATAATCTCCTACGTATATAGAATTCCGTTTTATAGCAGCTGTATAATCTTTCAACGCACCTGCCCGGTCATTTCGTTGCATTCGTAAAATGGCTCTGGCACTATATGACATAGCATTTGTACTGTCTTTTTGTACAAATAAATTGAAGGTTTTTTCGGCTGCAATAGTATCCTTCATTTCGAGTTGAAGTCTGCCTTTTTCATAAAGCAAATTAGTGGATTTCGGACTTAATTTTAAGTAGCTATCACAGTCTTCCATTGCAGCTTTGTAATCTTTGATGGCATCAAGTGCATCCATACGATTCATGAGTAAATGCAAACTGTTTGGGCTGAATTCCAACGCTTTACTGAAATCGGCTATTGCTTCTTTGTGGTAGGAAAGTTTTCGACGGGCAAATCCGCGAGCGTAATAGGCTTGAGGCAAAAAAGGGTTAATCTCAATGGCTTTTGAACAATCTTCATCAGCACTTTGGTAATCCCCCAACTGAATTTTTGCAATTGCCCTGTCTAAATAAGGCTCTGCCAAATAGGGTTTTATTTTAATTACCTGATTAAAATACTGAATAGAAAGTACATAATCCTCAAAGTATAAAGCATTTTGTCCAATTGTCAGAATACGTTCGGTATTCCATTGGGCAAAGCACGAAACAAAAGATGTAAGCCAAATTGCTATTAAAATTACTTTTTTCAATGAGGATGTGTTTAGAATAAATTATTGAAATGCATTGGCTTCACAACCGGAATTAGCATTAAATGAGCTTGGTATATCGAATTGTTCTGTTGACGAATAGCCAAGCTCTTTGTCGTTCAATACTTTTTTCATGTATATGGCCCAAATAGGTAATGCCATTGCAGCACCCTGTCCTTCAGCAATATTATCGAAGTGTATGGAGCGGTCTTCACCACCAACCCAACAGCCTGAAACCAATGAAGGTGTGTAGCCCATAAACCAACCGTCTGAGTTGTTCTGTGTTGTACCTGTTTTACCACCCATTGGCATACGTAAACCATAAGTTCCACGTATTCTACCTCCTGTTCCACCATCAACAACGCCCTGCATCATATAAACCATTTTATAGGAAGTAGTTTCGCTGAAAATTTCGTGCATTTGAGGGCTGAATTTCCCGATTACATTTCCGTTGGCATCTTCAATACGTGTAACGTAAAGCGGTTCTACCCGAATACCCTTGTTAGGAAAAGCAGTATAAGCCTGGACCATTTCTCCTACAGAAATTTCACATGGACCTAAACATAAGGATACCACAGGATCAATCTGCCCTGTAACACCGAATGAACGCATCATTTTTACCATGGCTTCCGGCGAGAATAAACTCATTAAATAGGCTGATATCCAGTTATCGGAATTTGCTAATCCCCAACGTAATGAAACAATATCGCCTACTTTTTTATTCTTGGTTGTGGTTTTTGGTGTCCACGGATTGCCAGTACCATCCATTAAAGTTACCGGCTGCCAGGTTGCTTTATCACAAGGCCACATACCTTCTTCCATGGCCAATGTGTACAAGTATGGTTTCACTGTAGAACCAACCTGACGTCGACCAACATTCACCATATCATACTGAAATTGAGAGAAATCCGGTCCGCCTATATAGGCCTTCACTTCACCATTATGAGGATTCATCGACATAAAACCACAGCGTAAGAAGTATTTATGATAGCGTATAGAATCCATTGGTGACATGAGTGTATCAATTACTCCATCGTATGAATATACGAGCATTTCAACTGGTTCCTTAAAAGATTCCCGAATTTCTGAATCTGAGTATCCCTCATTTTTCAGGCGAATATAGCGGTCTGATTGCTTCATTGAATGGTTCATGGCCGTTTCAATATCCTGGGGTTTCATATTTCTGGCAAACGGTGCATAAGTCCTTTTTTTCTTTTCCTTAAAAAAGTTTTTCTGAAGTGCCTGCATATGCTCATTAACAGCCTCTTCGGCATAACGTTGCATACGTGAGTCAATGGTGGTATATATTTTTAAACCATCGGAATAAATATTATAGGGCGTTCCATCCGATTTCTTATTTTTATTGCAGAATCCGTACAGAGGATTTGTGTCCCAGGCTTTTTTATCCTGTTCATACTTATCCATTTGCCAACTGGCATAATCACTTTTATCAGGTTCTTTCGCAGACATAATCGAACGGAGATATTCTCTGAAATATGTTGCCAGACCCAGTTTGTGATCAACTTTTTGATATTTTAAAGTCAAGGGCAATATTTTTAATGAGTCAAACTGTTCAGAGCTAATGAAATCGGCTTTTCGCATCTGATTCAAAACCACGTTTCTACGTTCCATAGTCCGTTTATTAAACCGAACGGGGTTGAAATATGCCGGATTTTTACACATTCCAACCAACGTGGCAGCCTCCTCGACCTTTAAATCAGCCGGTAACTTGTTGAAATAAATCTGCGATGCTGATTTAATACCTACTGCATTATTCAGAAAATCGAACTGATTGAGATACATAGCCAGAATCTCTTCTTTTGTATAAAGTTTTTCCAGTTTGATGGAGATGACCCATTCAATAGGTTTTTGGAGTGCCCGTTGAATTAAATTTCCGGCCTGTGGAGAATAAAGTTGCTTTGCTAACTGTTGCGTAATAGTACTGCCACCACCGGAGTTTTTTCGATGTGCGATTCCCGTGAGAATAAAAGCGCGTGTAAGTGATCGTCCATCAATTCCAGAATGATCGTAAAATCGTATATCTTCCGTTGCAATTAGGGCATTGACAACATTCTTAGAAATTTCATTATAATGAACGCCTACTCGATTTTGTTTGCTAAAAAAATAGCGTCCTATTAACTGTAAATCAGATGAATATATCTCAGTTGCATATTTATTTTTAGGATTTTGTAATTCATCAATAGGAGGTAGGTATCCAATCCAGCCCAAATTAATCATGATGAATAATAAAACTAGACTTACAATCCCTGCGGTAAATAGTCGCCAGAAATAACGTTTAAATAGCGAACGAAAATCCCGTTTTTTTGCTGTATTTTCCATATAATCTGATAATTTTTTAAAGCCACAAAAGTACGAATTATTTTACGAATTATACTTTCATCAATTCGATTAAAATTTGGTTCGAAATAAGTACACCTTTGCTTGTTAAGCTTAATCTATTATCGGTTAAATTAAGATGCAAACTATCTACAAAGGGTTGACTGTTTTCTAAACATTCAATTACAAATTTTTTACCAAATTCAGTTTTAATATATTCTAAATCAATGCCTTCGGATGTTCGTAATGAAACCATTACATAATCATTGAATTTTTCCGAAATCGATAGATTTTCTGTTTCAAAGAAATTCGTTTTATTCTCAACAGCATAAACATATTTCAATATTGATGAAACATTCCATTGCCGACTCACCAAATTATACGAATGTGCCGAAGGTCCTAATCCCAAATAAGGTTGTTGCTTCCAATAGGCTGAATTATGCCTCGACCTGTAATCTTTCTGAGCAAAGTTAGATATTTCGTAAGCATCAAAGCCCTTTTCTTTCATATTCTTAACCAACAATAAATACATTTCATTCATTGTGTCGTCATCAACCGGAATAACTTCGCCCTTTTCACGCTGTTCCCAAAGTTTTGTACCTTCCTCATACGTTAAACCGTAGGACGAAATATGCTGAACATTCATAATCAATGCCATATTGAGTTGTTTTTCCCATTTTTCAATAGTTTGATAGGGCAATCCATAAATTAAATCAATACTAATATTTTTAAAGCCAGCATGTTGAGCATTTCTAATAGCTTGTACTGCCTGATTTCCAACATGGCGGCGGTTTATGCGTTTTAGGTCATCATCGTCGAATGACTGAATACCAATACTGATACGATTAAACGGAAGTTGGCTGATAGATTCAAAGAATTGAACAGATAAATCATCCGGGTTAGATTCAAAAGTTATTTCGGCATTTTCACTTACTGAAAAAGTAGAATAAATGGCTTTGAAAATGGCAGAGAATTGCTCCGGTTTCAGAACACTTGGAGTTCCTCCGCCAAAGTAAATTGTATCAATTTGGTTGTTTGCTAAATAATCTGCTCTAATCTCAATTTCTTTACAAATTGAATCAACTAATCGGGGAATTAATTTGGGTGCAACTTCAGTGTAAAAATCGCAATATGTACATCTTTTTTTGCAGAATGGAATGTGAATATATATACCGGCCATTTTTAAAATTTTAATTTTCAGCCAGTTGAGAATTATTAAATTTCTAAAAGGGCTTTTCAGTACAAAAATACAATAAATAGTTTGTAATATCGGAAAAAGAACGTATCTTTGCACTCGCTTTTCAGAAATGAGATAGCACGGGGTGTAGCGCAGTCCGGTTAGCGCACCTGCTTTGGGAGCAGGGGGTCGTGGGTTCGAATCCCGCTACCCCGACTTGAAAATCAGCCACTTACAGTAAAATGTATGTGGCTGATTTTGCATCTATACATTTTTTTATGCACAAATTGAGCACAAATAAAAGTCAAACAATATGTTTCATCTGTATATTCTACTTTCCGAAGAATCAAACAAATTCTACATTGGATCTACTGGAAATCTTGAAGACCGAATAGTTCGTCATAACAGCGGAAGAAGCAAATCTACTCTATCGGGTATTCCATGGAAACTAATTTACACAGAAAAGTTTGAAACTCGCAGTGAGGCATATCGGCGTAAAAATTGAAATTAAGAGTTGGAAAAGCCATCAACGGATTGCGCAGTTGGTCAGCGCATCCCGTTAGAACGGGAGGGTCGTGGGTTCGAATCCCGCTACCCCGACTTGAAAATCAGCCACTTACAGTAAAATGTATGTGGCTGATTTTTTGTTGCATACTTTTTGCATACTAATTAATAGATTTCAAATTGAAACTAATCATTCAGGATTGGATAAAAACAAAAAAGCCTGAGTTAAAATAACAATTAACTCAGGCTTAATCAATACGTTTGCACTTTAAAAGAACGAAGATATAAATAAGGTTATAGTAAGTCCAATCAGAACAGAAATAGTAAACCAGCCAAAGATATTCTGTACTTTGTTATTCACATAGCTACCCATTACTTCTTTGTTGTTGACAATCAGAATCATACAAATTAAAACCACCGGTAGCAGAATACCGTTTGCTACCTGCGACCACAAGGTTATTAGAATTAATGGGGCATTCGGTATTAATATTATAGCTGCACCAATAATTATTATTGAGGTAAATAACCAGTAAAATTGTGGAGCTTCTTTCCATTTTTTATCAATACCTGCCTCAAAACCAAAGGCTTCACATACATAAAATGCTGTTGCTACCGGTAAAATAGTAGCTGAGAAAATGGAGGCAATAAATAATCCAAAAGCAAAGGTTATTGAAGCCAAACTACCGGCAATAGGTTTTAACGCCATGGCAGCATCTTTTGCTTCTTCAATTCTGATTCCTTTTTCGTGAAGTGTCGAAGCACAAGCCACAATAATGAAAAATGCGACAGTGACAGTTATCAAACTTCCAATAATCAGATCGGCAAGTGTATATTTATATTCGGTAATTTTAATTCCCTTTTCAATTACAGCAGATTGCATATAGAACTGCATCCAGGGCGCAATGGTGGTACCAACAATACCTATTACAATGGTCAGATATTCCTTATTATATTGTATATCCGGTTTAATCATTGCCTGACCGATTTCGTGCCAATGAGGTTTCCCTATCAATGCAGAAACGACATAGACCAACAAAAATGCACTGAAAATAAGAAATATACGTTCACTAAATTTATAAGTTCCTTTTACCACCAACCACCATACTAAGAGAGCTGAAATTGGCACACTTATATATTTACTAATATTAAAAACCTGCATACTTCCGGCAACACCGGCAAATTCAGTGGTTGTATTGCCAATATCAGCAATTAAAAGACCCACAAAAATGAAAAAAGTGATTTTCACACCGGCATTTTCCCGAATTAAATCAGCCAATCCTTTTCCGGTAACAATTCCCATTCGAGCATTCATTTCCTGAACCACTACTAATACCAGGAATGCGGGAATCATTGTCCAAAGCAGGTTATAACCATATAATGCACCGGCTACTGAATAAGTCGTAATACCACCGGCATCGTTATCTACACTACCGGTCACAATTCCTGGTCCAAGAATCGCTAAAAACAACAAAAAACTTCTAAAAATGGATTTACGTCGTCGGTTGAATTCTTTGTAATTAATTAACGCCATGATAATCCGCCTTTCTTCGTTTTGCGTTTTGACATTAAATCTTCAACAATATCGTCAATTACGACCATACCAACCAATGTATTTACAGCATCAGTAACCGGAATGGCAAGTAAATCATACTTTAATATAATAGCAGCCAGTCTGTCAGCTTTATCTTCATCCTGAACACTGATAAATTCGGTATTCATTATTTCTTTAAGGGTCATTGTAGGCAATGAAATTACAAGGTCACGAAGTGAAACTGTAGCTATCAGTTTTTCATTAGTATCAGTAATAAACAACGAATAAATCATGTCTGCTTCCGGTTGTTGTTTCCGCAATTCTGATAATGTTTCATCAACAGTCATTGTTTCCAGGAATGACAAGAAATCCGTTGTCATCAAACTTCCCACTTCTTTATCCTCGTATTCAAGTAGTTCACGAACATCTTCCGAAGATTCTTTCTCCATTTCGTTGAGAATCAGTTCCACCTTATCATCTTCCAACGTGTCAAGTAAATCGGCAACCTCATCTGCAGGCATTTTCTCCAGTACATCGGCAGCTTTTTCAATAGACAGACTTTCAATAATTTGTGCCTGTGCGTAAGGTTCCATTTCTTCCAACACATCAGCTGCTTTTTCCTCATCCAATGATTCGAAAATCTTTGTACGGGAGGCAGCACCCATTTCTTCAATAATATCGGCTAAATCGGAAGGATGTAATTTGTGAAGTTTGTTGGAATCGAGCGAAAGTTTAATGTTGAAATTTGACGTATCAAGTGCCTGTACATCATCCCACAAAATAAAGTTGGTTTCGAGAGCAATGTTGAATATATTGAGGAATTTCGTCAGAATTTCAGAAACTCCAAGTCGACGTAATAAGCCTTTGGTACTGACATCAACGGCAATAACAAAGGTGCCGGAATCAATTGAAACCAATCGAATATCATTTACCCGAACTAGTTTGCGTCCATTGATGTCTACAATTTGACGGTCAAGAATATTCTTTGCCAAAGGTAATGAACTCTCAATAGTTGAAGTTTCAAGATCTACTGTTTTAGAACAAATAAACTTAAATTTTTTCTGATTTCCGGAAATTTTGAAATAGTCATAGTTCAAATATCGAACCTCACCATTAATTTTAGTTTTAAGTCCTACAAATGCCGGTCTGAAAACCTCATCTTTATTAAGATTTTCTTGATGTGCATTTACATATATTTCTATGACTTTGCCTAATTGAGCTCCGTTTAGGTCATAGAGCTTACAGCCAATTATTTGGCTTAAGTAAAATGTAATTTGTGATGTCATTGTCACCTCCTTTTTTTGTAGATTTAGAAGGTTGACTGAGGGATAGAACTAACAGACGACCTTTTAAATCAGGATGATTTTTACTAAATTTCGTATCGCAGGGTCGTCGTCCATTATGGATTGTTATTTATTTTTACGGTGCAAAGGTAGTTTTTATTTTTTAAACACGATTGTGGTCAAAAAGTTTTAACCTATATTTAAACTGGCTTTAAAATATAAATTTGGTTTATGATTTCCATTTTTAAAATTAAATAGTTTTATTCTTCCATACTAAAAGATTATGAAACAACTGAGCCAAACCAAATAGCCTGTAACGAACTAAGGTCAACATCAGTTTTTCACCTTTTCTGAACGTAGAAAAGCAATATTTTTCTTCGTCAATAAAAATATTGGCATACTCTTTTCTAAGCTTCGAAGAATGGGTGTCAATCATCAAACGTACTTTGCTTTGTGTTTTTGGTAAAGCCAGAATCGACTCATATTTTTCATATTCATTATGTTCTCGCAGAAAATCATCGAATAAATTCCAAAAAGTTACAACATTTTCAAAATGCATCCGTGTTTTGTTCTTGGTGATGGCCAGTGAGTTATAATGAACATAATGATAGAAAGCTTGGTTAATTTTTACAATAATTTTGGCAAAATAATATAATCTGGACATAATATGACGGTCTTCATAATAGTTTAAGCCATTAGGTACCCTGCAATCAGGCCGGAGGTAAAGTTCACGACGAACAAGTTTATTGCACAAAAAAGTATGAGAATGGTCATTCAAAATAATATCTGCAAAGTGCTCATTTTCATTTTCAGATAGATAATCTACAACGATTTCTGTGTAGCCAGTATATTCCATTATCATATCTGATATGACTATATCTGCATCTGTTTCAATGGCTTTTTTATACATAGTTTCGATCATGTCAAATTCAATATAATCGTCACTATCAACAAAAGATATGTATTCGCCAGAAGCAATTTGTAAAGCTTCATTTTTTGAGAAAGCTGTTCCCTGGTTATTTGAATGCTGTAGTATTTTAATGTTATTACTTCGATTTGGGAATTTTTCCATCAAGCTTTCCAGTTTTTCCATACTGTCGTCGGGTGTAGCGTCATTTACAAATATAAACTCAATCTCTTCAAATGTTTGATTGAAGAGGCTTTCAGCACATCGTTCGATGTAGTTTGAAACCTTGTAAACCGGAACCAGTATGGATACTTTTGGAGTCATTTTCTCAACAGATTTTGAAAATTTCGTTTGAGAATGAGAGCTTTGTGTAAGAGATGAGCAAAAATAAAAAACTTATTCCGGATTAATAATAGCATGAGTTTTTCCCCACGTTTGAATTCACTCAAAACTGCAGTTTCTTCGTTGTAAAACATATTGGAATATTCTTTTCTAAGTCTATATGATTCAGTATCAATCATTAGGCTTACTTTACTCTTTACTTTATTTTTGTTTACATAAACCCGATACTTCTCAAACAAATTTTGATCCATTAGGAAATTATCGAATAAGTTCCAGAATCTTATAACATTTTCAAAATGCATTTTATGTCTGCTTTTAGTCATTGATTTTGCATTTTTATTAATATAATGATAGAATACACCTTCAAGTTTAACGATTTTAGTTGCATAAAAAAATAAGCGTGAAACCACGTGTTTATCTTCCATAAAATTTAAACCATCAGGTACCCTACACAATGGATTAGCATATAAGCTTCTTAAAATCAATTTATTCCATAAAACTGTAGTAAAGGTATCATTAACAATAAAATCATGAAAAGTTTGTGAACTTACTTCAGAAACAGACTCGCTAATAACTATAGGACCTTCAACATTTTCGATAATATAATCCATAACTACCAAATCAGCATTTTCTTCGGTTGCCTTATTGTAGAGTTTTTCTATCATATCCGACTCTATATAATCATCGCTATCAACTATAGCAATATATTTACCACGAGAAGCATCTAATGCAGTATTACGAGCCGCAGCAAGTCCACGATTAACTTCATGATGTAAAATTTGAACCTGATCCTTCCGTTTAGGAAACTTTTCAAGTGTTCTAAGTAGTATTTCAATGCTATTATCGGGTGTAGCATCGTTTACAAAAATATATTCAAGATCCTCAAATGTCTGGTTGAATAGACTTTCGGCACATTTCTCAATGAAATCCGAAACTTTATAAATCGGAACTAAAACGGATACTTTAAGATTCATTTATACCTATTTTTAAGCGTTCTTTGTAATCTTGTTTTTGAAAATAATCGCTTTTTGAAAAATATAAAATGTTATAAATAATCTATGTCTTAAAAACCATAAAAAACGACGTTCTCCTTTTGAAAAAAGATGTGAACATCTTTTTTCTTCTTCAAAAAAAATGTTAGCATAAAGTTTTCTTAATTTAAAGTCATTAGTGTCAATCATTAAGCGAATTTTTCTATGAATTTTCGTATAATCCATGTATAGTTTGTACTTCTCAAAAAGCTTCTTCTCAGTTAGAAATTGGTCGAAGGAGTTCCAAAGTATAACTGTATTCTCAAAATGCATTTTTCCCATTTTTTTTGTCAATGACTCAGTGTTTCTGAAGTCATAATGATAAAATACTTTATCCATTTTTCGAATAATTTCGGCAAAATAAACTAATCGCACATAAACATAAAAATCTTCCTGATAATTTAAGCCGTTTGGAATCCGGCATTCTTTCATTTTGTATAAATTGCTTTTCACAAATTTATTGCAAAGATTATGTGACCTTTTTTCAGTTAAAATATTTAATAAATTTTCATCTTTATCAGCCGAGACAGAATCCGAAATAATTTCACTATGGTCATGATATTGAATTTCCATATTAAACACTACAATATCAGCATTTTCCAGAATAGAAAAATTAAATAATTCTTCAATAGAGTTAAGTTCAATATAATCGTCACTATCTATAAATGCAATATATTCTCCACTTGAATTATCAATTGCAATATTTCTGGATACTCCCACACCTTTGTTCTCTTGGTTTACAATTATCTTCACTTGTTTTTGTCGGTTAGGATATTTTGATAAAATATTTCTTAATATTTCAATGCTGTTATCGGGGCTTGCGTCATCCACAAAAATGTATTCTATATCCTGAAAAGTCTGTTCAAACAAACTTCTGGCACAACGCTCCATGTATTTTGAAGCCTTATATACAGGTACTAATATCGATACTTTTGTTGTCATAGCAGGTTGTTTTTCTTAATAAGGTAATTACAATAGATAATTTCGCAAAGACCTGATAAAGATAAAGAAATGACGATTATGTATATATTCTTATAAATAAGTAAACTCGGGATACAAAAAATAAAGAAAGAAATAAATGCAACGAGTTGATTTTTAGTTACAAAATAGAATTTTTTGGCAGGAACAAAAATAAAACTTATATAACTTCCTACAACTAACCACACTAATACCGTGAAACTAAGAATAATAGCCATTGGATAGGCATTGAGCATCTCTTTACCACCTAATAATAGCACTATCCAGTGTCCAAAAATAATGATTAAGCTCATTACTACTAAACCAATCCAAATCTCATATCGAATTATTTTCTTAACTGATGATTTTTCTTTATTCACAATCATCTTTGGAAATAAAGCGTCATTAATATTCAATGTTAACATTCTGGGAATTGTAATAATCTTTTCAGCTAAATTGTAGAATGCCAGATCTTTCATACCAAAAAAAGTTCCAATAATAATATTTACGCTTTCTTCCTTTATTATTCCGGTTGAAGAAGACCAAAAAAATGGCAATGCATCTTTGAAGTATTTTTTTAAAACAGAAACTGCGATAAACTGATATCTTATTGATTCATTTTTATATAAATATATTAAGGCTATTAAAGCACTACTAATATTTGTGGATGATACAATGATTGCATATTTTACTATATCGTTGGGATTTTTTATAAATATAAAAGTTAATGGTAGAGATAATACTCTCATTGTTAGCTGTATATAAGTAAGTATTTTCATTTTTTGAATACCTTGAAAATACCATGTAGGATATATAATAGTCGATATAACCTGAGAAAAGACTATTAGTAGTAAAAATTTATTTTTATAAAAACCAGGAATGGAAAATATTAAAATAATTAAAATAAGGAAAGAAAATACAGCCAGAATGGATTTTGACGTGAAAACAGCAGAGGCAACTTCATTTTTTATCAACTTGTTATTTCTGTTTTCAGTTATTAGTTTTAGTGCGGGAAATGCAAAACCAAATGAAATAAAGATACTTAAGTAATTGGTTATAGATAATGCAAATATATATAAGCCATAGCTTTCGGCTCCCAAAACCCTTATAAGATAAGGATAGATTAGTATTCCAAAAAGAGAATTAATAACCTGAAGAGCAGTCATAAAGAAATAATTCTCAATAACTTTAGCATTGTTTTTGAGTTTACTTTTAACTGAATGATATTTGCTATTTAGCATACCCTTATGATTCAAATGGACAGCTTTGCAATTGAATTTTGAAAACTTTATCCGGTTTTACAGGCGATTCTAATATAGTGACATTCAGATTCTGTTTACAATAAATAGCACAAATTGTATTCGATACATGATAAAGATGGGAGTGAGCCGCTGCCGGAATTCCGTCGAGAATGCCTGCAATAACGGAATGACGTGGCGTTTCTGGATTGTAACCGTAATCGTGCCAGACAATCATCGAATTATCATCTTTCAACAGTTCAAAAACTTTAGCACTGTCCGATTTGACTGCTTCGTAGGTGTGGTCGCCATCTACAAAGATTAAATCATATTTCTGATTAAGGGTTGAAAAATCAAAGCTGAGTGAATTGGCATATACAGTTTTAATCTTGCTTTTATCTTTTATAAGGCAGCCATGAAGATGCGCGTATTTCTCGTCTAAGCCCAAAGCGATAATATCTATGGGGGACAGATTTATTGAAGTGCAGTTTGCACCTGTATCAGCTACATTCAGTATGCTTTCGCCACGCCAAGTGCCTATTTCCATATATTCGCAAGTCGGATAGGATGCAGCAATTGATTTCAGAACAGCCAGATCGGTAGCAAGCGATGAACCGTCGAGAAAAGTATAATGATTTATTTCTGCCTGACCATCAACAAAAAACTGATTGATATCAACAGTTGGAAATTGTGTTTTGCTGTATTTTTTCTGAATATATGACTTATACTCGGTTTCGTCCCTCAGAACCAGAAAAATGGAGGAAGGTTTTATTAGTATTTTGCGAATTATGCTATAAATGGCTTTCAGGCGCTGACTGTTTGTCATTGTTCTAATATGTTTTTATAAATGCTTATTAATTCATTTCCAACGGATTGGTAACTGTATTTATTACGTGCCATTTCAATCAGTTGTTCTTTATCGTATTCTTTGTAATGGTCTAGCATATAATCTATTGCTTTGAAGAGGGCAATTTCGTCTCCGGCATCAATCAGTAAACCGTTTGATTTATCAATATGTTCAGCTATTCCACCCACATTGGTCGAAATAACGGGTAATCCACATGCAAAACTTTCAGATATCACTACCGGAATATTCTCATAATTAGAAAATAATACCGTAAAATCACTTTCCTGATAAGATCTGACAAGATTTTGGCCAGTTAGCATCCCCGTAAATGTAACAACGGTATTTTCCAACCCTTTTTCGTGCGAAAGTTCTTTTATATAGCTAAAATCAATACCTTCGCCTACCAGCACTATTTCAAAATCCTGACGCTTAATATCCAGTTTTTCAACAACATTAAGCAGTCCGCTCAAATTCTTTTGTTCATCGTTGAAACAGGTAACATTCAATATCCGAATCTTTTTCCCTGCGGGTTTAGTGAATCGTTCAAAGAATAAATTGTCAACCACATTGTTGATAATCTTATAGTTATCATTCATCATGCCATGTTGTTCCATGCAGTTTTGAAGATGTTTGGTAACCGGCATAACAGCTTTAGCTTGACTGGCTGCCCATACAGACAAGTATTTGTGCAGACTGTTTCTGAAGGTGTTTTCCCGAAAATAACGTGTCCAATGTTCAATAACTGTATAGGGTGTGCCGTATTTATTTTTATATAAAGCGGCAATTAGCGCCGTTCGTGTAAAAACAGTTGCCTGAATTATATCCGGTTTTCCCCAAGATTCATGTAATAAGTCAAAGCCTTTTTTGTATGCTTTCAGATAATTGTACTGTTTAGAAATTGAGTTTTTTCCAACAGGATAATATACCCTTATTTCCTGAAATCCTTTTTCAGTAGTAGTTTGTATCTCTATCTCATTTAGTGAAGGGTCAATGTGTACATATAATGCTGCTACATTGGCATACAATGATACTGCTTCAGCGTGTTTCTGGACAAACAACCCAAACATGGGGTCGTATCGGTGTGGATACCATTGGGATATGAAAAGTACCTTTATCAATGTTGGTTGGTTAATTAGTTGATTAGTTTTCTCTAGTTGTTTCCTCATCTCCTTGTTTCCTCGTCTCCTTTGATTTTATTTTCCCTACTAAAAACGAAGGTCGGAAGCGTTTTAGTATATAATATGGATGATTTTCTGCACCAAAACCTCTATAAAGCCTTGCTATGCCTTCAATGCGTGAACCCTCGAAATCAAGTATTTTAGGCTGATCAGCATTTTCTAAAATAATACTGTTAATAAGGTGAAACATGGCAAACGAATTTTTCCCTTGAGCGTTTGATACGGGTAATAAGTATATTAATCGGTTTGAAGATTTCAACAGACACAATGCCGCAATCAGCTCACTTTCTTTAGATAGTACACCATAGATAGTCAATGCATTTTCAACCAGCGCTTTCTCAATCAATTGTTTCAGAACTGGTTGTTGAGGTGATAAGTAATGCTTATCGACCGAGAAATAAAATGACAAATAAGTTTCAGGCGATAAATCGGAGAGAATTTTCAACTCTGATTTTTTTGCTTTGTCTATGTTTCGCTGGGTATTTTTTGAGAATTTTTTATAAATATCCACATACAAAGCATCTAAATTTAAGAGGAGATTGGGATATATAATGGCTTTTGAATAAATATTTGCTCCATTCAGATTAAGTTCATAACTGAAATATGGTATTTCTTTAATAAATTTCTCTACAATATCTTCAGTTATTTCAAGGTTGGAAAAAATTCCCAGTTGCTGGGTTAAAACCGGTTGTACAAGATAGGGGATTTTATATCGACTTTTTACGGGAAGTGGCATAAGATATTCATAATCTTCAGTAACCAATGCTTCCCACGATGGTGAAACAACGTCCAAAAACCAGGTAAAAGCGTATGGCAATTGGTTTTGTGCTTGACCAATGCATTTATCCCAACGATTATAATCAATAGCTTTATTTCGTAGATGTATGATCTTCATGCCAGACTTTAACGGTTATAAATACAAAAGTAGTCTAATTTTATTCCATTTATAGATAACTTAATGTTAAATTTATAAATTGCATTAATACTTTTACACAAAATAAAAAACCATTTTTTAGTAATGAATCTGTATCTTCGACTATTTTATTTGTATTTTTGCAAAAAAATAGCACAATAAATTTAAACTCAGTCGGTCACTTCCATTACTATTCAACCCTGAATGAAACTAAAACTTTTCCTTACATTTGATCACGAGTTGCCTTTAGGAAAACTGAAAACATCATTTGATGCTTCTCTTTTCGAACCTACCCGAGCTGTTTTGGATTTGGCGGATGAATTAGGAGTTAAAGTGACATTGTTTACTGATATTCTTTGTGCTGAACGATTTAAAAACTGGGATTATAGCAATTTTTATTATCCTTACACTCAACAATTGCAGGATGCCTTAAAAAGAGGTCACGATGTGCAGCTGCATATACATCCACACTGGCTTACAACTAAATATGAGAATTCAACGATTATTCCTTCACACAAATTTATGTTATCCGATTTTAGGGAAAACCCCGAATTTAATGGAATAAGTGGGATTATCAAACGAAGTATTGACGAGTTAAACCAGATATGTATGGAAGTAAATCCCGAATATAAATGTGTGGCATACCGAGCCGGTGGTTACAATATTTGGCCATCTACTTCTGAAATATTGAGTGCATTACATTCTCTGGGCATTCTTTTCGACAGTTCAATAGCTCCGGGATATTATTTTAAATCAAACATTTCAGAGGTTGATTTCAGAAATCTTCCTTCAAAACCAAACTGGATTCTGAATCCTGAAAATTATCATTTATCGTCGAACGAAGCCGGAATAATGGAAATACCCATTGCCACTATTCCCAAAACACCTTTTGTGGTTCCAACACGCTTTAAATTGAAGAAATACGCTTACCGTGCGCCCATTACTCATGGTTCAATGATACATTCGGGTGCAATTAATGATAGAATAGCTCAGCTTAAGATGTTATTCTCGTGGAGAATGCTGACCTTTGATAATTATACACTTTCGCTCAAATACTTGCTACGCATTATTGATTACAATATAAAGAAACATAAAACAGCTGATACGCTTATGTTGAGTATCGTTTCACATCCTAAAAGCATGGGCGATTATTCATTCGAATTAATGAAAGGTTTTATAAATAAGATTCAAACGAAATATCCGGATGTAGAGTTTCTTACATTTGCAGGTTTAAGTAAACTCCAATAATTCAACTTTATGATAATAAGCAAGTTACTATATAAAATTCTACCACTTAAAACCTTCTCTAAAATACGCTATAAGTATTATACTTACAGACAGAATCTCTATAAACCAATTACTGAAGAGAAATTCAGAAAAATACTAACTCAGAAACTTGGAATTAAAACCGGTTCGGTAGTATTTATTCATAGTTCGATAGATTTTCTGAACACCGAAGTACCAGCTGAGAGAATATTAGATATTTTGCTAGAAACTGTAGGTACAGAAGGTACATTGGTTTTTCCGTGCTGGCATTTTAATTCCCGTGCCGAAATATATCTTCAAAAGGATAAGGTGTTTGATTTAAAGAATTCCCGAACAGTGATGGGAGTTTTGCCCGAAATAGCCCGTCTGCACCCAAAAGCATTCCGGAGTATTCACCCTACAACATCCATTCTGGCTATCGGAAAATACGCTGAAGAATTGATTCAGGAACACCACAAATCAATTTATCCCTGTGGTGAAATGAGTCCGTATTATAAAATGATGAAATACGATGCTATTATTGTTGGGCTAGGGGTAACATGTCATTTTCTGTCATTTATCCACTGTCCTGAAGATGTTTTAAAGGAAAAGTTTCCGGTTAAGACCAGAACTGATGAGGTTTTTGCCGGCAAAGTGAAACTGTGGGACGATAGCGTAATTACTGTCGACACCCTAGCGGCTCATTCTAACATTACGAATCGTGATTTACCGACATTTGTCAGAAAATACCTCAATAAAGCCACTTTCTCTCAATACTCCGTCCGAGGCAGTAATTTCTTCAGAGCAGATTCAAAGTTACTATTTAAACGAGTGGTTGAGTTGGCTGAGAAGGGAATTACAATCTATACGGGATGATTCGAAAAGTTTGTGAACTGAATTCGATAAAATTCAAGTAATCCAACAAATATAATTCGAATGAATTCTTTAAAGTTTAGGTTCTAAAACTCCGAACTAAAATGGAATCTGATATTCTTGAAATCGTTCTGTGCCATTTGAAGCATATAGCCAGAATCGGCAAGAAAAACATCACGACCTTCTTTATCTTTAGCCATATATTGAGCTTTTCGTTTCTTGAAATTATCGAGTTCGATAGCATCGTCACTTTCGATCCAACATGCTTTGTAAAGTGAAATAGGTTCCCAGCGACCTTGAGCTCCGTATTCGTGCAACAAACGGTATTGAATCACTTCAAACTGAAGCTGCCCAACTGTGCCTACAATTTTACGTCCGTTGTACTGATTGACAAATAGCTGTGCCACACCTTCGTCCATCAATTGATTAATCCCTTTGTCCAACTGTTTGGTTTTCATTGGATCAGCATTTTCAATATATTTGAACATTTCGGGTGAAAAGCTTGGAATTCCTTTAAAATGAAGGTTTTCACCACTTGTAAGTGTATCACCAATTTTAAAGTTTCCGGTATCAGGTAAACCGACTATATCGCCTGCATAGGCTTCGTCTACCGTTTCCTTTTTCTGTGCCATAAAAGCAGTAGGTGATGAGAAGCGCATCATTTTTCCGTGACGAATATGCTTGTAGTTTACATTACGTTCGAATTTTCCGGAGCAAATTTTCACGAAAGCAATACAACTTCGGTGATTCGGGTCCATATTGGCATGTATTTTAAAAATAAAGCCTGAAAATGCTTCTTCATAAGGATTCACTTCGCGTTCAAGCGAGTGGATTGGTCGGGGAGAAGGAGCTATTTCAACAAAACAGTCCAACAATTCCTTTACCCCAAAATTATTCAATGCACTACCAAAGAATACAGGGGCTAATTGACCGGCAAGATACTTTTCGTTGTCAAATTCAGAATAAACGCCATTAATCAATTCCATATCTTCACGCAGTTTATTAGCGTCAGACTCACCAACCAGTTTGTCCAATTCGGAGCTATCAATGTCAGATAATTCAATCGATTCGCTGATTGATTGTTTATTTGGTGTGAAAAGTTGGAGGTTTTCTTTGTAGATATTATAAACACCTTTGAATGAAAATCCCTGATTGATAGGCCAGCTAAGTGGTTGAACATCAATTCCCAGTTCATTTTCCAGTTCATCCAATAAGTCGAAGGCATCTTTTCCTTCCCTGTCCATTTTATTGACAAAAATCATAACGGGCGTGTTTCGCATTCGGCACACTTCCATCAATTTCCGCGTTTGAGCTTCAACTCCTTTGGCAGTGTCAACTACGATAATTACACTATCAACAGCAGTCAAAGTCCGGTAAGTATCTTCAGCAAAGTCCTGGTGACCAGGCGTATCGAGAATATTGATTTTATAATCACGGTATTCAAAACCCATAACCGAAGTAGCTACAGAAATACCACGTTGTTTTTCAATTTCCATCCAGTCGGAAGTAGCTGTTTTCTTGATTTTATTTGATTTTACAGCACCGGCAACGTGTATAGCACCCCCAAAAAGTAACAGTTTTTCAGTCAGAGTGGTTTTACCTGCATCGGGGTGGCTGATAATAGCAAAAGTGCGTCGGCGTTGTATTTCGGATTCTAAACTCATTGTATGCTTGGTAATTTGCTTATTTGTTTCGTTGTTTTTTGCGGGTGCAAAGGTACAGTTTTTAGCACAAAAAACAACAATAGTTTAATCAATTGATTTTTAAACAAAAAGGCCAGTTAGCAACCGACCTTTTTATTCGAAATAATAACAACAGATATTTATATTATTAAAATTTGAATCCAATACTGAAAACTAAATTATTAGTCATCGTATTCACATTTGCAGGTTTAACCATTAATTTTGAAGTATCTGTTTCAGTTGGAAAGCGATTTTGCATTATTGTCAGGAAATCACTGGCAAAAGAATTATAAGCATAGAATGTCTCGTTTACATTTTTATTTACATATGCCAGGTCCATGAACCAGCTAGATTCCCGATATCCAATCCCAACAGTATAAAAGTTAGTATTGTTATTTATAAAGTACTGAACATCAGTTCTGGTAGTAGTGGGTTGTAAAAGTAAATCTGCATTCGGATTTGTTCCCGAAGACATATTAGCATAACCAAGTCTAATTGCCCAATTAGTTGTATACTTATATTCCAGACCAACTTTTATGGTTTGAACATCTTTTAGCATAGTTTTCATTCCTTTATTTTCTTCCTTATAATTTTGGATACTATAACTATCATCCATAAAATAGCTTGATGTACTAAAATCCCTTACATATTCGGCACTAATTAATCCCTTTTGACCAAGAATAAATGCTCCGCTGGCATTTACTTTCCAGGGAGTTGCCATTAAATATGATTTTGAATAGTTTGGCGTATCGAAGTTACCACTAATTATGGTTGAATAGTTGATATAATAATCCAGATTTGCAGAATTACTATCAGTTAAGCCATAAACTGTCGGAGAATGAACGGCAAAGCCTAATCTCAACAGGTCAACAGGTCGGTAAATTATCCCTAAATTCAAGTTAATTCCTACACCCGTTGTTGATAATGAATTACTTAATGTCATTCCATCATTATTTCCAAACGATTCTTTATATTGACTGTTCATTGAGTAGTTGACAGATTGGAGATTAGCATTCAAACCAATAAACAAATTATTGCTAAAATTTCCAGCCCAACCAATCGAATATTCATCAATTGCACCACGTTCCTGTATGGTAAAGGTAGGAGAAACCATTTCATTTTTTGACAAAAGTGACGACCAGGAACTTGTGGAGTCCGATCCGTTTTTTGTTACTGTTTCATTCATAAGCCAGCCCTGATAACCGACAACAGAAATCCAGGAGATATCTCCATTACCATAAGGATTATAATTACCTGAACTGCCCAAATTTCCACTAGGAATATTACCTGTAAAGTAACTCATATAATCAGTAATTGAAGATGTAGAGTTCTTAGTACTAATGGCTGAATTACGATCGAAACTTTTAATTCTGTTATAGGAAAAAGACCAATTTGAGTTCAATAATCCGGAATTTCCGGATTCGCTTATGTATGTCGGTTTTGCCAATATGTATGATAAATTATTGAATCCAAGATTTAATAAATTATCATTTGAAATATTTCCATTCCAGTCAGAATTGCTGGTTTGATATTGTAAATTAATTGTCCCTGTAATTTCTGAACTTCTGTAAATGCCTAATCCAGCTGGATTATCTTTAATTGCAGAAGCATCACCACCTAACGCACCAAATGCTCCGGCCATTCCCATATACCGTGCTGTGCCAATAATATCGGGTTGAATTAATTTCTGTGCATCAAATTCTGTTTGAGCCATACTGAATGTCCCTAATAACAAAACTGTTAGTGCTAATAATGTCTTTTTCATATTCTCAAAGTTAAACGTTAAATTCTTATTTTTAAAAAACTAAAAATTATCTTCTACCACTACCACCCGAACTACCCGATGAACGACTTCCACCACTGCTCGAGCTACTTCCGGAACTTGAACTTCCAGAGCTTCCGCTACTGTATGATGAATTTCCACTTGAATATGACGAACTTGAAGGGGCAGGAGTGCTGTTATTACTTCGTGAAACACCTGAGGATGAACTTCCAGAAGAATAACTTCCACGAGACGGACTTACAGAGGTATTGCCGGAACTTTGATTTGAATGTGTTATTGAAGAGCCTGAACTTCTAAATGTAGAAACAGATGTACCATTGTCACGTGTTGTATAATTACCCGTTGGAACACTGTTTGAAGTTGATGTATATGTTCTTGGTTGAGTATTAACAGTTGAGCCAGAAGACCGTGAATTAAGATTTGAATTACTTCCAGTCGAACTACTAAAACCACGATTTGTTGTATTTCTGACTATTCCAATTCCATTTGCCTGATTTGAAACTGTTCGGGAAGTTGAGTTTGATGTTAATCGTGTATTTCCAGCATTATTTGAAGTGGAACCACTAATAATCGTGTAAGGATTTCGTGTTTGCGCAGTATTATATCCTCCTCCATTGACTGTGCTGCTTGCTGCTTCGGTTCTTGATCCGCCCAAACGGGTAGTTCCTCCGTTGTTATAATTTGTTGAGGTTCGCCGGTTACTTTCATTGTAATTTTTATTTATTGAGGATATTCCACCTAAATATCCACCATAACCATAATTTCCATAGTATCCACCGAAACCGCCATATCCGTAGGAATCCCAGTAATTTCCATATCCGTACATTCCTCCATAACCGTATATTCCACCGTAACCCCAACTGTTATAGCCCCATGGGCTATACATACCGCCAAAACCATAATAAGGTGAATTCCAGCCACTCCAGCCTCCTCCATATCCAAATGAGTTGAAATTATAATTCCACCAGTATGGATTAGTCCAGGTTGGAGTTACGTATGCATACGAATCATCAACATATACATTCCAATCGCTGTTGTTCAGAAAATAAATATCGTTATATCGGGGATCTCCAATGAAAATGCTGTATTTTGGATTATGAAAACGACGAATTCTTTCGGCATATTCCTTGTCAGATTCATTGCCGTTAAAGCCATTCAGGTAATAACCATTATTTTCTGTGTTATTGTCTTCTTCATTCACAAATCCGTTAACGTATATCGTATCATGAATCAATACCGGATTTGTGTGACCATCGTAATTCTTCATACTAAAGCTGTTATTAGTATGATTAACATTCCCATCGGGTGATTGTCCATCAACATAAATGGTGTCCTTTATTACAGTCGGATATTTAATATTTTTCTCTTTGAAAACAATTTCCTTAGCGCCATTTTTGTAGTTTGGCTTTAATTTTGATTCTGTGATTTGTTTTACTGACGTATGTACCTGAGCATTGCTTGAGTTAAAGTAAACATCGTCAACAATAGCATTTTGACTTTGTGCCATTGTCAGAAATGGAGAGTTTAATGCCAATAAGCTGAAAAAGATGATTCGTTTCATGATAATATCTCCTATAGTTTTAGTCTTTTAAGACTGTTCATTATAACTAATTCAACAAGAATCGTGCCACTGAATAGTAAATCTTTTAGCTTTTAAATTAGAATTAATGGAGATTTATCTATCTTTGTAACTTGAATTTATGTATTAGACTTACAAATATCACGATTGTTTAAGTCATATTATTCAAATTTCGTTTCAGATGTAATTATTTGTATATTATTAACTCATAAGAACTGTTTATGAATTATTTTGAAGTACGTTTTTTTATTGAACCCTATGAAGAATATATTTCAGATGTGTTAGCCGAAGAACTTGGAGAACTGGGTTTTGAGAGTTTTGCATCAACTGAAGAAACACTTGATGCCTATATTCCGGAATCGATTTTTGATGAGTCGAAACTTAAAGCCTTGCTGGATGATTTTCCTTTTGAAGCAAATATTGATTACAAATTTTCGAAAATTGAATCAAAAAACTGGAATGAAGAATGGGAAAAACATTACTTTGAACCTATTCTGATTGGAAATGACTGTGTCATTCACAGTTCTTTTCATCAGAACGTACCTAAAGCAAAATACGACATTGTAATTGATCCGAAAATGGCATTTGGTACCGGACATCACGAAACTACTAGTCTGGTGATTGCAGAAATACTAAAAATGGATTTAAAGGGTAAATCTTTACTGGATATGGGTTGTGGGACAGCCGTTTTGGCTATTTTGGCCTCCATGCGTGGTGCGAGAAATATTCTGGCTATTGACATTGATACCTGGTGTACCGAAAATTCGATTGAAAATATTTCTATCAATAAAATTGAAAACGTTGAAATCAAGCTTGGTGGTGCAGAATTACTTTCAGGATTGCATTTTGACATTGTTGTGGCTAATATTAACCGTAATATCCTGCTTTCAGATATGGAAAGTTATGCTGCTTGTCTTGAATCGGGTAAGGAATTGTATATGAGCGGATTTTACCGTGAAGATATTCCAATTATTGAGGCTGAAGCAAACCGAAATGGGCTGAGATTAATCGAATTTCGCGAAAAAAACAATTGGGTAGTTGTCAAGACGATAAAAGAATAAAAAATCCGGTGAATTGATATTCACCGGATTTTTTTTAATATTGTTCTTTATCACTTGGGAAGTCGCCCGATTTGACATCTTCCACATAATGTTCTATTGCTTCGTTCATAATTCCTTGTATGTTAGCGTATCGGCGTAAAAAACGGGGTGAAAAATCCTGAGTGAGTCCTATCATATCGTGTAAAACCAGCACCTGACCATCAACTCCACCACCGGCACCGATTCCAATTACCGGAATGGTTAGTTCAGCTGCTACCTGCTTGGCTAATGCAGCCGGAATTTTTTCGAGCACTAACCCAAAACAGCCTGCTTCCTCCAGTAAGTGAGCGTCACGAATAAGTTTTTCAGCCTCATCCCCCTCTTTGGCTCTTACTGCGTAAGAACCATATTTATTAATGGATTGAGGCATTAAACCTAAATGTCCCATAATAGGAATACCAGCGCTTAATATACGTTTTACAGATTCGAGAATTTCCTCGCCACCTTCCAACTTCAAGCAATCACAATGGGTTTCTTTCATAATGCGAATAGCTGAAGCAAGAGCTTCTTTTGAATTGCCCTGATAACTTCCAAAGGGCATATCAACCACTACCATAGCGCGTTTCACGCCTCTGACAACCGATTTTCCGAAGAAAATCATTTGATCGAGTGTAATAGGTAAGGTGGTAATATTGCCACACATCACATTCGATGCTGAATCGCCAACCAATATAATATCTATACCTGCTTTATCCACAATATTTCCCATAGTGAAATCATAAGCCGTCAACATACTTATTTTTTCCCCACGTTGCTTCATTTCTAGTAAACGATGAGTAGTTACCCTTCGGGAATCTTCGCTGTGAATTGACATAATTATAAGTTTTAAAAATGTTTGCAAATATATACATTTATATTTTTATACCGTAATTTCTATTGTTTTTTATTGAATTGAATTTTGTTTGTTTCAGTAAATGAGGTATTTACGGTGATTAATGAAATTTTTGACACTAATATAGCCAACTTTAGTTATAATTTACGTATTTTAGACTTATCTTTGTAACCTAATTTTCTACCGAAAATACCTATAATTATAGACGGAAATGAAGGAAAAATTTAATTCTTTATGGAATTCGGATGTTTTTTCACATCTTGCTTCCCTTAAATATCTACCCCGTTGGGTAGTTCTTTTATTTGATATTCTTTTGTGTCTAATATCTTATTATATAGCATATTATATTACATTAAAAATATATAAAAAATTGCCGGATGAACGAATTCTATCTGTATTTCAACGGGAGGGTTTAATTGTTGGTTGTCAGATTATATTTTTCTGGATTTTTCATACTTATTCCGGAGTTTTACGATATTCGGGATATGTGGATGCAACTAAATTGTTGTTCGCAGTTTCAACTAACATTATCTTTATTTCTGCAGCAAATTTTATCATTTGTTTTTTTACAGATTTACATGCATTCTACTATTCGGCTTTGATAATTTATGCCGTATTGTCTTTTCTACTACTTTTTATTTTAAGACTTTCAGTTAAAACAATTTATGACTATTTCAGTCAAAATTCAGGGCAGATAATACCTGTAATGATCTATGGTTCACAGTCTGCAGCCATTGGTATTGCCAAAATGTTACAAACTACTACTGAAAATAAATATAAATTAGTTGGATTTATAGATGATGATAAAAATGCAACGGAAAAAATAATTATGGGGGTTAAGGTTTATAGCCTGAACGAAGAAACAATAAAGAAATATGTTGTAAATAGAGTTAAGGCAATTATTGTTTCTCCACTTAAAATGAGCACCATAAATCCGAACACAGATTTGGATATTTTTATTAACAATAATCTTTCTGTGTTGACATCACCACCGATGAGTATCTGGCAAAATGATATGCCCTCAATCAAACAAATTAAATCGATTCAAATTGAAGATTTGCTTGAAAGACCTATAATTGATATTTCGAATGAAAATACTGAAAAACATTTAAAATCAAAAGTTATATTAGTAACAGGTGCTGCAGGTTCAATTGGTGGAGAAATTGTACGACAAGTTATAAAATACAATCCTAAGCTATTAATACTTGTTGATCAGGCTGAATCTCCAATGCATGAATTGAAATTACAGATTGAAGAAAAATATCCTGATATGAATTTTACTTCATTTTTGGGGGATGTACGAAATAAAGAACGAATGGAATTCATGATTGATTTGTACCGCCCCGATATCATTTTCCATGCAGCAGCCTATAAACACGTACCGTTAATGGAGGATAATCCGGTTGAAAGTATTCAGGTTAACGTGAAAGGAACTAAGATTATGGCTGATTTAGCTGTAAAATATAAGGTTGAGCGGTTTGTGATGATTTCGACTGATAAAGCAGTTAATCCAACAAATATAATGGGTGCTTCCAAACGTATTGCCGAAATATATGTACAGTCATTATACCGCAAATTGCAGAAAGAAGCTGAATTTACAACTAAATTTATTACAACTCGTTTTGGCAATGTTCTTGGTTCCAATGGGTCAGTAATTCCTCATTTTAAGAACCAGATTGAAAAAGGTGGCCCCATAACAGTAACTCACCCCGAAATTATTCGTTATTTTATGACGATACCTGAAGCTTGTATGCTAGTACTTGAAGCTGGTTCAATGGGTCATGGAGGTGAAATATATATTTTTGATATGGGCAGTCCGGTAAAGATTGTAAATTTAGCACGTAAAATGATTCGTCTGGCTGGTTTCATTCCGGAAGTGGATATAAAAATTGAATTTACAGGATTAAGACCCGGAGAAAAACTCTATGAAGAGCTTTTAAATCAAAAGGAGATAACCACAAAAACACATAATCCAAAAATTTTAATTGCTAAAGTACAGGAATATCATTTTGAAACTATTTCAGCCCAAATTGATGAGTTAATACAATACAGCTCAATGTGTAAGGACTTTTTGACAGTATCATTAATGAAGAAAATTGTCCCTGAGTTTTTAAGTAAAAATTCACAATATGAACGACTCGATGTCTAATTTTTTATTATTAGCAAAATGCATTATTTAAATACTCTTGTAAATAATTTTCCTGTATTGTCGATAATACTATCGTTTATCATTGGTCTTTGTTTTATGCCATTGGTGATTGATATTGCAAAAAAAAGAGACTTTGTAGTAAAGCCAAATAAACGCACCTCACACGAAGGTACTATACCAAATATTGGCGGAATTAATATATTTATTTCTTTTTTGTTGACCGTGTTCCTGTTTTCTTATGGAATAATTGATCAACTTCAATTCATCATTGTCGGAGTGTTTTTCATACTGATTGTAGGATTTGTCGACGATTTGATTGATATAAAAGCCTATTGGAAACTTTTAGGGGAATTAGTATCCGGCTTTTTTCTGATAGTTGTTTCAGATATTCGCCTGACAAGTCTGCACGGTTTTTTAGGTATAAATGAACTTCCGGTTTTTGCGAGTTATTTTCTCTCTATTTTTGTTTTTATAGCTATTATTAATGCCTTAAATTTGATTGATGGGGTTGACGGACTTGCTTCCGGATTAGGCATTTTATATTCATTATTTTTTGCTTTATATTTTAGTTATACGGGTTCTGTCAACCTCGCAATTTCGGCTTATGCAATGGTTGGATCGTTGGGTGTGTTTTTCATCTACAATGTATTTGGCAAGAAAAATAAGATTTTTATGGGTGATACAGGTTCACTGTTACTCGGATATATGTTAACACTTTATGTCTTTCAATTCTGCGAAATGAACGCTTATCCTCAAAAATTTCATTTAAGTGAATTCTTTCAAATGAACGCAGCACCGGCAGTAGCAGTTTGTGTTCTAATGGTTCCACTGTTTGATACTATTCGTGTGATGCTTACCCGCATTAAAAAAGGCGTATCACCTTTTCATCCTGATAAAAACCATATTCATCATTTATTGCTTAAGACCGGAATAAAACATCGTCAGGTAACCTATGTATTATTACTGGTTACTGGTGGATTCATTGCATTAGGAATCATTGGCCGAAACTGGTCGATTGGTTTATTGTCCTTAGTAGCCTTTGTTATTGCTATAATTCTCACCGAAATACTTTGGCGGCTTTTAGACCGTAAGACTATGTCAAAGTGATTTTCATGACCTGGACTGTGTCTGGTTGAAAAATAATTAAACATGATTTCTGTAGAACAACTAACCGTCGAATTTGGCGGATCTCCACTTTTTGATGAAATAAGTTTTTTAGTCAATCCAAAAGATAAAATTGCATTAGTAGGTAAAAACGGAGCGGGTAAAACAACATTGCTCCGGATTTTTTCAGGCAAACAACTTCCTACCAAAGGTAAAATAACGATACCCAAAGACCTCACAATTGGTTATTTGCCTCAGCACATGATTCATAATGAAGGTACAACTGTGATGCAGGAAGCTGAAAAGGCTTTTGAGCATATCACTGATTTGCAGGCCGAAATTGAACAAATGAACATTGAGCTGGCTGAACGTACCGATTATGAAAGTAATGAATATCACGAACTGCTCGACAGACTAAGTCATGTAAATGAACATCTTCAAATTGTTTCCAATGGTAATTTTTATGCTGAAATTGAGAAAACGCTTCTCGGATTAGGTTTTTTACGTACTGATTTTGAACGACCCTGTTCTGAATTCAGCGGTGGATGGCGTATGCGCATTGAGCTGGCAAAAATTTTGTTACAACGCCCTGAAGTTCTGCTGCTGGATGAACCTACCAATCACCTTGATATTGAATCAATTCAGTGGCTTGAGAACTTTCTGACTACCTCGAACAGTGCTATTTTGCTGGTGTCGCATGACCGGGCATTTATCGATGCAGTAACAAATCGAACGATCGAAATATCTCTTGGAAAGATTTACGATTACAACGTAAATTACTCGAAATACCTTCAGTTACGCGTCGAAAGGCATGAGCAGCAGGTTCGTGCTTATGAAAATCAGCAGAAATTGATTGCTGATACGGAGGAATTTATTGCCCGGTATCGTTATCAGGCTACCAAAGCCATTCAGGTTCAGTCACGGGTTAAACAGTTGGAAAAGCTGGAACGTCTGGAAGTTGATTTGGAGGATAATTCACGCTTGAGTTTGAAATTTCCACATGCACCACGCTCAGGTAGCATTCCTTTAGAGATTGAACGTTTGTCAAAGGCTTATGGCAAGCATTTGATTCTCGATAATATTGGTATGATTATCAATCGGGGCGAAAAGGTAGCATTTGTTGGTAAAAATGGTGAAGGAAAAAGTACGCTGGTGAAATGTATCATGAGCGAAATTGAGTATTCCGGTATTCTGAAACTTGGGCATAATGTAAAGATTGGCTATTTTGCTCAGAATCAGGCTTCGTTGCTCAATGAAAGTAAAACAGTTTTCGAAACTATTGATTATGTAGCTGTTGGGGATATTCGCACTAAAATACGCGATATTTTGGGTGCATTTATGTTTGGTGGTGATGCATCCGACAAAAAAGTGAAAGTGCTTTCGGGTGGTGAGCGTAGCAGGTTGGCTATGATTCGCCTATTATTGGAACCGGTTAATTTACTGATTCTGGATGAGCCCACAAATCACCTGGATATGCGCTCGAAAGATGTGTTGAAAGAAGCTATCAAAGCCTTTGATGGAACGGTTATCGTAGTGTCGCACGACCGTGAATTTTTAAATGGACTGGTTACGAAAGTCTATGAATTTGGTGGCCAAAAAGTGCGCGAACATTTGGGTGGAATTTATGAGTTTCTGCAGTATAAAAAAATGGACAATCTACGTGATTTAGAGGTTTCTAATTCCTTGAAAGTGGCTATTGCTGAAACAAAAGATAAAAACGTTTCGGACAACAAACTGAGCTACGAAGCCCGCAAAGAACTGAACAGGAAAATAAAAAAAGCTGAAAGGGCAGTTGAAGAGATGGAGCAACTGGTTTCAAAGCTCGAATCAGAAATTGCAAATATGGATGTTCAGCTACAATCACCCGAAAAAGCCTCTGATAATGATTATATTATGCTTTATCAGAAAAAACAGCGGGAAATGGAACAAAAAGTTTATGAGTGGGAGATTTTGAGCGAGGAACTTGAGCAGTTAGCCCCCTAAATCCCCCTAAAAGGGGACTTAAAGACTCAGTCTGTAAATATTAAGTACAAATTTAAATATACAAATTCAAAAGTCTCCCTTTAGGGGGATTTAGGGGGCTATTAATGGCAACACTTTATTTAATTCCAACTTCGCTTGGCGAAAGCCCGTTCGACAGTATTCTGCCTGCTCGAAATACTCAGATTATCACTGATTTAAAGTATTTTATCGTAGAAGATGTACGCACTGCCCGTCGTTTTCTGAAAAAAGCAGATCCCAGCATCGACATTGATATGCTAACTTTTTTTATTCTGAATCAGCATACTTCGCCTGAAGAACTAAGTGGTTTTCTGAAACCAATGTTTACCGGACACGATATGGGCGTTTTATCCGAAGCCGGTTGTCCTGCCATTGCCGATCCGGGTGCAGATGTAGTGGCTATTGCACAACGAAATAATTTCAGGGTTGTTCCTTTGGTCGGTCCTTCATCCATTCTGCTTTCGCTTATGGCTTCGGGCTTTAACGGACAAAGCTTTGCTTTTGTAGGCTATTTACCCATTCAGCCTGACGAACGCACAAAAGCATTGAAAAAACTCGAATCAAGAGCATATTCAGAAAATCAATCACAAATTTTCATTGAAACTCCTTACCGAAATATGAAAATGCTGGAAGAAATCCTCAAAACCTGCCAGTTAACCACGCATTTATGTATTGCCGTAGATATAACACTAGAAACGGAATATATTAAAACAAAAACCATTAAGGATTGGAAGACTCAGCTTCCAGATTTGAATAAAAGACCTTGTATATTTCTGATTTACAAATAAGTTAAGAGGTTAATAATTTATGACAAAGATTTTATCTTGAAAAAAGTATATATCTTTACATAAATATTCACTATCTACTTTATGTTGTAATCCTTAAAATCCATGAATAGAAAAATAGAGCCAAAGCCCCTAACGCTTAAATCAATTATTGATTATTCTGTCAAGAATTTTGCCAAAATGCCTTCAGTTTCTTTCGTCGAAGGAAAACCGATAAGCTATTCAGAATTAGGAAAAAGGATAGAAGAAATAGCTTCTGTTTTATTTTCATTGGGTTTGACAAAAGGCGATAAAGTAGCTTTATTTAGTCACAATATGCCCAATTGGGTAATTGCCTATTTTTCAGTTGTGACTAAAGGGCTGATTATAGTTCCGGTATTGCCTGATTTTACGCGCGAAGAAGTAGAAAATGTGCTTGTTCATTCCGAATCTAAAGTTCTTTTTGTAAGTGAACGATTAATTTCCAGAGTTGAGGGACTTGAATTGCCTGCACTCGAAGCAACTATATTAATCGATGATTTCAGTCAGGTATCAGGTAATAAAACTATAAACACAGACACTATAATTCCAAAAATAACTGTAAAAGAGGACGATACAGCGGCCATAATCTACACTTCCGGAACAACCGGCCGTTCAAAGGGTGTGGTTCTTTCTCATAAAAGTATTGCGTTTGTAGGAATGCAATCATATACATTTCAACCTATTTCGCGCACGGATGTATTTTTGTCACTTTTGCCTTTGTCGCACACCTATGAGAATACCATTGGTATGATTTATCCGATTATATACGGTGCTGCAATTTATTATCTCGAAAAACCACCCACTCCGGCAGCCTTGTTGCCAGCTTTGAAAAAAAATCGTCCTACCATGATGCTTTCCGTGCCGCTAGTCATGGAAAAAATATATAAAACTCAGATTCAGAGCAAGTTTACTGGAAATGGGTTAAAAAGAATGATTTATAAAACTCCCTTTTTCAGAATATTGATTCACCGGATTGCGGGTAAAAAATTATATCAAACTTTTGGCGGTCGACTGAAATTTTTTGGAATCGGCGGAGCAAAGCTTGATTCGCGTGTGGAACGTTTTTTGAAAGAAGCTCGTTTCCCTTATGCCATTGGTTATGGACTTACCGAAACCGCCCCTTTACTGGCTGGTGCAGGTGTTCATCAGACCAAGCTTCATTCAACCGGTTTTGCAGTTCATGGAGTTGATTTAAAGATACACAATCCCGGAAAAAAAGGAGTAGGGGAGATTTGGGCAAAAGGACCAAACCTGATGAAAGGATATTATAAAAATCCGGAAGCGACACGCGAAGTTCTGACCGAAGATGGCTGGTTTCGTACGGGCGATTATGGACGATTTGACAGGCATAAACGCCTGTTTATTAAGGGAAGGATCAAAAATACTATTGTGGGTGCGAGTGGTGAGAATATTTATCCGGAAGATATTGAGACAGTTATCAACAATCACCAACTGGTAGTGGAATCGCTTGTAATTGAGGAAGATGGTTTTTTGGTTGCCAAAGTTTTAGTGGAGATTGAAGAACTTGAAAAAGCGTATGAACATTTAAAACTGGTGATTGAAGACAAAAAAGAAAAGCATAAAATTTGGGCGCAACATTTCACCAAAGAACTGAATGAAAAACTAAATAAGGTCTCACAAATTAAACGGGTGGATATAATGGATGAACCCTTTGAAAAAACAGCTTCACAAAAGATTAAACGGTTTTTATATACCAAACATCCAAAGAAATAATTCCAAATATATTTTGACTGTGTGAGTGACAATTTTAAACCTTCCCACACTCCACGATCACTTTTTGCTCGTTATTCAGGGTGCAGGCAAATAAATACACTTCGCCGCCTTCTTTTATTTTAAGTTTTTTGCGGAGTTCCTCTACCGGAAGCGGGTAGTTACGGGTGCTTATATTGGCTTTAGGGGCTTTTGAGGCCAGTTCTTTCAGTTCCTTCTTCCCACTTTCCCAAATTTTATGAACTTCAAATATTCGTCCGGGAAAGTCAACTAACAAGTTGGTTGATGTGTATAAGTGAGTATTGGTGTGGAGTTTACTCAACCCGAATCTGCTTCCTACAGATTTAAAAGTTCCGCTTTTCATTAGGGCTGCATTCGGTTCGTAGAGATAGTTTGATATTTCGGAAGTAAAACTGACGGTGGCATTCGCTTCATCGTTGGCATCGAACTCAAAAATTTGATCTGCTTTATTTTTTCTGACATTTATTGTCCTGATTTTCTTTTGATTATCAATGGATTGATTCATCATAAGCAACACTTCCTTACATTCATTCTCCACGCTGATAATATGGATTTCAGCTGTGGTGGGTAATTCGCTCACGGTAGCAGTTATATCGAGCATGGGTGATAGCTTAATCATTACTTTGTCGGCTTTCTCAAGAAGAAGAGGAGCAAGGGCAGAAACATCCGGATCGCAATCGGACAGAAAAAATACTTTTTTGCCACTTTCACTTCGTCGGGCAGGATCGATATAAATCCAGTCAACTTTTTCCATTTGAGCCAGATGTTTTTCAGAATCGGCATGAATTACGTCAATATTTTTACGTCCTAATGCCTTGAAATTATGACGTGCCAGTTCGCATAATTCCGCATCTCGCTCTACGTAAGTCACTTGACTAAAATTCTCCGCCATGAAGTAACAATCGATTCCGAATCCACCGGTAAGGTCAACAAGTGTATTGCCTTCGCAAAGAGTTGATTTGTAGTAAGCAGTTGATTGTGAAGAGCTTTGCTCTAACGATAGTTGTATGGGATATAAAATGTCATCGGTGCTGAAAAACAAAGGAATTTTCAATTTTATTTTCTGTTTTCCATTGATTTGCCTGATAGCCAGGGGCATATCAACCAGCGGATATCGAGTTGCCTGAAGAGCTAATTGATGAATATCAGTCTCTAAATTATCAGCAATAAATTGTCGGGTATCCTGGTTCATATTTCTCTGAATTGTGGGTCAAAAATAGCCATTTTAGTTGATAGTTGACAGTTGATAGTTGAAAATTTTATGAACTGTTGAAAATCAGAGTTATAATTTATTGTTGATAAAAATTTACTGTTTAAATTAGGGACAAAAGAATTTTTTCCATACTTTTGCAACAGATTTTGGTATCGAAACAACTTTCGTTGGATTGATAAAAGGGAATCCGGTCAAATTCCGGAACAGTACCCGCTGCTGTAGACTCCACACCAAACGTATTGAACAACACTTTTGCCACTGGTATTTCAGTTGACAGTTGATAGTTGACAGTTGATAGTTTAAAAACGAATCAACATCCAACTAACTAACCATTCAACCAAATCGGGAAGGCGTTCAATTACGGGAGTAAGTCAGAAGACCTGCCATTTTCAATATTTATGTTTTTTGCTTTCGGGATTAATAGCAAAAAGAACATGGACACATCTTTGTGCGTGCATTTTCTTTATTTTTCATTGTTGTTATTTGTTGTATCCTGTAGCATTGGCGTATTTAACCGTGTCAATTAATTTTTTATATAACTAATAATCAAACAATTAAAAATGAAAACAAGTAAATTGATTTTTGCAATTGCTGCTCTGGGATTCCTGCTGATTTCGTGTACACCGGTTGAAAAAAAGGAAACAAAGTTCTATCTTGATGATTTTGAAACCGTAGCTCTTGGAAATGCCAATGTAACTGCCGATTCGGCAAATGCAAAGTTTGTAAATGGAAATGCTGTATTTACAGTCAATACAGGAGGTATTTGGAATGGAGGAACGGTTTGTTCTGCTCAAACCGATACAGTTACAGCGGATTACACAAATGAATACAGTTCAATAACTGGTTCGGGTGCTCCAATAGGAGGTGTTAATTCAAAAAAATACGGAGTCGTTTATGGACCTGCTACATTATCTTGTCCAAAAGATTCTACAGGTTATTACTTCATTCATAGCATTATGTTGACAAATAGTACTTATACTTATCGTACAATTCTAAACGGGAATACATTCAGTAAAAAATTTGTTACTGGCGACTGGTTTAAGGTTATTATTACAGGATATAAAAACGGTATTCAAACAGGGCAAGTAGAATATTATTTGGCTGATTTCAGAAATGGAAAATCATTTATTCTGAAAACATGGACAAGTATTGAATTATCAGGTTTAGGTGGTGAAGTTGACAAAGTAATATTTACTTTCGATTCGAGCGACAAAGGTCAATGGGGCATAAATACACCAACTTATGTTTGTATTGATAATATCTATTTTACTCAAAACTATTCATTTCCTTTAGGATTAAACTAATAAGTATGAATTTTCGCTTTTATCTGCCGTAATATTTGAATTTCATACTTTAAACCGGAGCTAATTTAGTTCCGGTTTTTTTGATTTTCAAAAATAATTTTCCGAATAGCTTTCTGAAAATGAATAGAGTAGGGGAATTCAATAAAAAATAAACAGTCTTTGCTTTGTAAATTCGGCAAAAAGCAGTACTTTTGTGCCGGGTAAGTCCTGCACGACCAGCTCCCTTCGAACTCCCCCAGGGCTTGATCGCAGCAAGGGTAGATGGTTGTAGCGGTGCGATGCAGGGGGCTTACCCACTTGCCTCTTTAGCTCAGTTGGCCAGAGCACGTGATTTGTAATCTCGGGGTCGTTGGTTCGAATCCGACAAGAGGCTCAACAAAAAAGTCGCTTCCATTCTTTGGAAGCGACTTTTTTATTGGTTTATTGTAAGTTATCTACAAATCCTTTAGCAGAATATGCTTGGTACTTTCGTCAGAAAGTTCTTTGAGATTCAATGTTTTTTGCCAAAAAGAATCGAGCGATTCATTTTTGTTCGAAAGAAAGAGTTCTGAACCATGATTATCTAACTTGCTGTACAATAGATTCACTGTGAGCCGGTTAATATCGAAAGCCGGTAGAAAGGTTGTCGTTTTTCCTTCAGTAACTTCAACCAATACAGATACTTCCACCAACTTGGCAATCAGTTGGTTTACTATTCGTATGGGCAATCTGTACTTGTGGGCAATGTTTTCAGCTGTTAATGCGGGTTCCTGTGCTTCAAAGCGTTTTACAATGACATAGCTTATAAAAAGTGTCAGAAAATTTTTATAACGTGTGCTGATATGATTAGTATCAAACTCATATTCAAAGTTTTGTATATTTTGCGAAGCATAGGATACTTCAGCACCAAAAAGTACAATCAAACACGAAACCTGTAACCAAATAAATAAAAGTGGAATAGCAGCAAATCCACCATATACCACATTATAGCGCGAAAGGTAATTTTGCCCATGAATATACATTAACTGAAATAGTTGGAAAAGCGTTCCGGCAACCAGTCCGGCAATAACTGCATTCGAGAATTTTACACGAGTATTCGGAATCACCAGATATAAAACAGTAAACACGATCCAATTGACAATGTAAGGTGTGAATTTTACGCTGAACCGCAGAAAAGGTGTCAGTACATCATAAATAAAAGGTTGGGAAATCTTAGAGTTGAAAAAGATGGATAATCCACTCGAAAATATTATCAGAAATGGAATAATAAGTACTAATGAAAGATAGGTACTAAGTTGCCGGTTAAATGGCCGCTGTTTTTTTACCTGCCAAACACTGTTGAATGCCTTTTCAATCTGACGAAACAGGCTCATGACCGACCAGAGCAAAATAATCAGTCCCACACCAATAAAAACACCCCCTTGTGCTGCCTTCAGATAACGCGAGACAAAGTCCAGAATGGTAGGAATAACCTGAACCTGACCGACCAAAGTACCTTCCAGAGACTCTTCAATAGTTTTATCAAATCCAAAGCCCTTAGCAATGGCAATAATTAATGCAAAAAGTGGAATAATAGCAAATAAGATAGAATAAACAAGGGCAGAAGCACGAATATATAAATTATCGACTATAAAACCCCGAATAGCCACAATTAGGGTCTTAATAAAACGATAAAGACCCCGTTTGAAACCGGATAACTCAAATTCAGTTAGCTGCCAGATTTCGTAGCGCAGAAACTGATAAATATGAACAATAAATGCGAATGATTTGGGCATTTAAACAATTTTCAATTAACTAATCAACTAAACAAAAAAAGCAGGTCTGTAAGCCGGGTTTTGTACTTTACCTGCGCAAAGTGTCTGTCATTTATCTTGGACATAAGTCACCTTATGCCTCCAGCAATCTACCCTCCAACATCGGGCGAGCAACCCTACATGCGTTGGTATACTTGATCTTGCAACCCATAAGGCGTACGGCATTCCGTGTTGCCACGAAACCCGGTGAGCTCTTACCTCACCTTTTCACCCTTACTCCGCCGACCTCTCCCGTCTCGCTTGAGGCGAGACACCCTCTCCAAAAGGAGAGGGATAAATGGAAAAATGTTTTTTGAAGCGGTTATTTTCTGTTACACTACTCTGCTCTCACAAACAGCTTCCCGTTAGGAAATATGGTGCTCTGCGTTGCCCGGACTTTCCTCCCCACCAAGGTGGAGCGACAAACCGACCTGCTTTTTTTGCAAAGATAAAGATTATTTTCTAAAATTTACCTATTTTTGTAGTGTGTTGATATACAAACGAATATAATAAATGCAAAAGCAAATTAAAGAAAAAAATCTTTATTTGTCAACAATTCGTCTTTTTTGTTGTTAGTAGAGTAAGTTTTTAAATGAAATAGTATGTAATTATGGGTGAACTTGGTTTTAAAAAGGGTAATAAAGTTGTTATTATTGGAGGAGGTTTTGCAGGTCTACAACTGGCTAAAAAATTAATGAAGGCAGATTTGAAGGTGATTTTGGTTGACAAACAAAACCATCATCAGTTTCAGCCATTGTTTTATCAGGTGGCAAGTGGTCGCCTTGAGCCGTCAAGTATCTCATTTCCATTTCGTAAAATATTTCAGAAAAGTAAGAATGTTGATTTTCGCATGGCTGATATTACCAGCATTGATCCGGTTGAGCAGAAAATTATGACTGCCTATGACCGCACTATTACCTACGATCATTTGGTGATTTCTACGGGTTGTAAAACAAACTTTTTTGGAAATAAGCAGATGAGTGAAAATGCATTCTCTATGAAAAGTACCCAAGAATCAATAGAAATCCGAAACAAAATACTTTTTAGCTTTGAAAAAGAGATTTTTGCCCGTGAAGAAGAGAAACAGGCATGGATGAATATCATCATTGTGGGAGGTGGACCAACAGGAGTAGAGCTCTCTGGCGCTTTTGCCGAACTGAAAAAAAACGTATTGCCGAAAGATTATCATAATATTGATTTTTCCAAATTGAATATCATTTTGCTCGAAGGCAGTAAATACACACTCAATAATATGAGTGATGAATCAAAAGCAGCTTCGCGTAAGTATCTGGAAGAAATGAGTGTGATAGTAAAAACCGAAACACTTATTCAATCCTATGATGGCAATGTGGCTGTGTTGAATACCGGTGAAACCATTCCTTCAAAGAATGTAATATGGGCTGCCGGTGTTACCGGAAATATAATCGAAGGGCTTGATTCAGAAGATGTTTTTAAAAACAGATATGTGGTTGACAGGTTCAATAAACTGAAAAGGTTCAATAATATCTATGCTTTGGGCGATGTGGCTTATATGACAACTTCAAAATATCCGAATGGTCACCCACAGGTTGCCAACGTGGCTATTAATCAGGCAATAAATCTTGGAAAGAACATCGTCAAATCATTAAAAAGTGAACCTTTTGAACTGAAGGAATATGAATACAATGATATGGGAATGATGGCAACCATTGGTAAGCACAAAGCTGTTGTAGAACTTCCATTTATCAAGTTTAAAGGTGTTTTTGCGTGGTATGTCTGGATGTTTTTACACCTCATGTTGATTCTGAGTGTGAGAAACAAACTGATTATCTTTTTCAACTGGGCATGGAGTTATATGACTAAAGACACTTCGTTACGGTTGATTACCCATATTGATTATAAAAAAGAGAAAGTAACTGATTTTTAATCAAACAAAAAGGCTTCGAAATTTAATTCGAAGCCTTTTTCATATTAGTATCAGGAAGTTTTTTTTTAGGCTTCTTATTCACCCAAACCGGAAATTTTACTTAGGTTGGCAGCAATATCGGCATCTGACAAAGAGTAATTTACCAAATCGTCTGCCAGATACTGATCGTAAGCAGCCATATCTACCAATCCGTGACCTGAAAGGTTGAATAATATGGTTTTAGTTGTACCTTCTTCCTTGCATTTTAAAGCTTCATTGATAGCAGCAGCAATGGCGTGAGCCGATTCCGGAGCAGGAACAATACCTTCGGTTTGAGCAAACAAAACACCGGCTTTAAATGAATCCAGTTGTTCAATATCTACCGCTTCCATTAAATTATCTTTCATCAACTGACTAACAATGGTTCCGGCACCGTGGTAACGAAGTCCACCGGCATGAATATGCGCAGGAGCAAAGTTATGACCTAGTGTAAACATTGGCAACAATGGAGTGTAGCCTGCTTCATCACCAAAATCATATTGGAACTTACCGCGAGTCAATTTTGGACAGGATGATGGTTCTGCGGCAATAAAGCGTGTTTTCTTACCTTCTTTAATGTTATGGCGCATAAATGGAAAAGCAATTCCGGAGAAGTTTGAGCCTCCACCAAAACACCCAATCACAACGTCAGGATATTCACCAGCCATTTCCATTTGCTTTTCAGCTTCCAGCCCGATAACAGTCTGGTGCAATGAAACGTGATTCAGTACACTTCCAAGTGTGTATTTACAGTTAGGAGTACTCATTGCCAGTTCAATGGCTTCCGAAATTGCTGTACCCAGACTTCCCTGATAATTAGGGTGTTCGGTTATAATCGCACGTCCTGCTTTCGTGGACATACTGGGAGAGGGAATAACCTGCGCACCCCATGTTTGCATTAGCGAGCGGCGATACGGTTTTTGTTCGTAGCTTATTTTTACCATATATACAGCCAGTTCCAAACCGAACATTTTAGCAGCAAGCGATAAAGCTGTTCCCCATTGACCAGCTCCGGTTTCGGTAGTAATGTTGGTTGTTCCTTCTTTTTTGCAATAATATGCCTGTGCCAGTGCTGAGTTCAGCTTGTGTGAACCAACGGGACTTACACTTTCGTTTTTGAAATAAATATGAGCGGGAGTATCCAGGGCTTTTTCTAGATTGTAAGCACGAACTAATGGCGTGGGACGGTATATTTTTAATTTCTCGCGTACTTCTTCAGGAATATCGATCCATACATCAGTCTGATTCAATTCCTGTTCTGCTAAATCTTTTGCAAATAATGGCGTTAAATCATCAATCGTCAACGGTTGTTTAGTTCCCGGATGCAACATAGGCATAGGTTTGTTTACAAGCTCAGCAACAATGTTGTACCATTTGGTAGGCAGATCTTTTTCTTCTAAAAGGAATTTCTTTGTTTTATCCATTTTGATTTTAAATTATCGGTAAATATTGAATCTATTTTTTATGTTTAATTTTGCAGTTTCAATCGATTGGGATTTTAGAAATATAAATGCTCATTAGGGAAGCCAAAGATAGAAATATTTTTCAAAAATTTAAATATTATGGCCTGTTTTTAGTTAGAATTGACACATTTTTGTGTCTTTTGTGCGAAATATGACAGTTAGGGGCATTAATTGATACTTTAAAAAAATGTTGTACTTTTGCATATCAAACGATACAAGCTCATTTACAAAAAAACTTACATAATATGATACAATCCATGACGGGCTTCGGAAAAGCCACCTGTGAATATGGCAATAAGAAAATTGTCGTTGAGATTAAGTCGCTTAATAGCAAGCAGTTGGACGTTTCAACACGTATTTCCGGACTCTATCGCGAAAAGGACATTGAAATTCGCAATGAGCTGTCACAGAAGCTTGAACGTGGTAAAATAGATTTATCGCTATACGTTGATAATTCAGGTAAAGAGTCGGTTACACAGATTAATCAATCCGTATTGGAGGCTTATTATGAACAAATCAAGACTTTGTCCGTGAATTTGGGTATCGAAGTGCCTTCTAACTGGTTTGAAATATTGTTACGTCTTCCAGAGACTATGAAGACCGAAACAGTTGAAATGGACGACAACGAATGGATTGAAATCAAAAAAGCAATTGCCTTGGCAATCGAACAATTGACAGAGTTCCGGATTCAGGAAGGAAAATCACTGGAAGGCGTATTTAATGCTAAAATTGCTCATATCGGGCAGTTATTGGTTGAAACAGCACCTTACGAAATGGAACGCGTAGAGAAAATTAAAGGCCGTTTGGAGGAAAATCTACAGGCTCTATCCGATAAAATCGACTACGATAAGAATCGTTTAGAACAGGAATTAATCTTTTATATCGAAAAACTCGATGTAAACGAGGAAAAGGTACGTTTGCGCAACCATCTCGACTATTTTATAGAAACCATGCAACATGAAAAATCACCGGGTAAGAAACTTGGCTTTATAGCTCAAGAGATTGGACGTGAGATAAATACACTTGGTTCTAAATCTAATCAAAGCGAAATGCAGAAGATTGTAGTACTTATGAAAGACGATCTGGAACAAATCAAGGAGCAGGTTCTTAATGTACTTTAATCAGCTGTAAGCGGTAAACAGTAAGCAGTAATTTTAGAGCAATTATAAACTACAAACTATAAACTACCGAATAATAGAAATGGCGGGTAAATTAATTATATTTTCAGCACCATCGGGAGCAGGTAAAAGTACCCTTGTTCAGCATCTTTTGGGTCGTGGATTGGAGTTGGAATTCTCTGTTTCGGCTACCAGTAGAGCTCCGAGAGGCACAGAACAGCATGGGGTTGACTATTATTTTCTAACTCCTGAAGAATTCAGACAGAAGATTGATAATCAGCAGTTTGTTGAATACGAAGAAGTTTATCCGGATTGTTATTATGGTACACTTCGCACTGAGGTTGAACGCATTACTGCTAAAAATAAGAATGTCGTTTTTGATGTTGATGTGGTTGGTGGTTTGAATATCAAAAAACAGTTTGATGACCGTGCACTATCTATTTTTATAGCTCCTCCAAGTATTGATGTGCTGCAAAAAAGACTTCATGAACGGGCAACCGACTCACCCGAAATGATTGAAAAGCGGGTGGCTAAAGCAGCATACGAAATGACTTTCGCACCACAGTTTGATGTTACTGTAATTAATGATAATCTCGAAACTGCAAAGACAGTAACAGAGCGATTAATACGGGAATTTCTGTTTGGGTGAAAGGTTGAATAAGTTGAATGGGTTGAACGATAGAATTAATAAGAATTCTTTCGTTGTTCTATTAACGATTAAACTAATCAACGAATTACCTATTCAACTTAATCGACAAAAAAATTAATATAAACATGGAAATAGCCTTATTCTTTGGTTCTTTCAATCCAATTCATACCGGACATACTCAACTGGCTGAATACTTGATAAATAATGGTTTTTCTGACGAAGTCTGGTTTGTTGTTTCACCTTGCAATCCCCTTAAGAATCAGGCTGATTTATTGGATGAATATATCCGGTTGGATATGCTGATTATAGCCATACAAAATCAACCAAAATTTAAAGCCTGTGATATAGAATTTGACTTGTCACTACCATCTTATACCATTGATACGCTTCATGCACTTTCGGCTCAATATCCTGATAAACAGTTTACTCTGTTGATTGGCAGCGATAATGCTCTGGTTTTTGATCAGTGGAAAAACCCACAACAAATGCTGACCGAATATCCTGTTTTAGTTTATCCTCGTCGTGGATTTAATTTTGCTGAAGTATCCGCTCTTTATCCTCAAATGCAATTGCTCGATACACCCTATTTTGATATATCGTCCACCGAAATCCGTTATGGTCTGGCACAAAAAAAGGATGTAAGCAATTGGCTACATCCTTCTGTGTATAACTTTATTGTTGAGAATGATCTGTATTCAATTCCCCTTTAGGGCATAGGGGTTTACAAATACGGATTGCTTTTTTTCTCATCACCAATGGTTGTTGAGGCACCATGCCCACTATAAACCACAGTGGAGTCGGGTAGAGGCAGTACTTTATCGGTTAGTGACTTCATTAGTGTGGCATGATCTCCGTTTGGTAAATCAGTTCGACCAATAGAGCCCTGAAACAATACATCGCCTGCAAACAAAATACTATCTTTTTCAGAATAAAACATCATACTGCCCGGCGAATGACCCGGAGCATGAATAGCCACTAATGACGAATTACCAAATTCAATCACCTCATTATCAATAATATGTTTTCTAAGTTCTTGCGCTTCTCCTACTGAAAGGCGGTAAAATAAAGCCATATTCTGAAAACCCTTAATCATAAACTCATCTTCTTCACCTGCTTCAGGTTTAATTTTATAAGTATCATAGATGAATTTATTCCCGAAATGATGATCGAGATGCAAATGCGTATTGATAACCCGAACCAGTGTCAATTCATTTTGATCAATATATTGTTTCAGAATTTGTTGTTCCTGAACTGTATAGCAACCGGCATCGATCAAAACTGCTTCTTTTGTTTCATCCGAAACTACATAGGTGTTTACCTGAAAAGGACTGAATGTGAATGTTTTAATTGTCATATATTTATTGTTATTTGTTCGTTTCACTCACGTTATTTGTTCGCTTCACTCACGTTATTACTTAATATCGCACAAAGTGCTAATAACGTCCGAAGGACAAATATCAGCTAAGCTAATAACACACAAAGTGCATATACCACTTAAAGGGGCACATATACCGCTTTCTTTGTATTAAAAAATTCTTCCTTAAAGAAAGTATTAACGTCAAATAGCTCTGCAATGTTCTTATAGGGTTGCATTTCGTGTTGCAATTCACCACCTTTCAGACAAATAATCCCATTAGGAAGTGCATTTCGTTGTTCTTTGCTAATATTCTTTTTGACCAGTTGTACCAAATCACCCAGAGGCATAACGGCGCGACTAACCACAAAGTCGAATTTACCCTTTTCATCCTGTACTCTGAGATGTTTTAATGTAATGTTTTTTAAGCCGATAGCCATTGATACTTCAGTTCCTACTTTAATCTTTTTACCGATGGAATCAATCAAAACAAAGCTAGTATCCGGAAACAAAATAGCCAATGGTATTCCCGGAAATCCGCCTCCTGTTCCCACATCCAACACCGTTGAACCAGGCTGGAAATGAATTATTTCAGCAATTGCAAGCGAGTGTAGTACATGATGTTCATATAAATTTTCAATATCCTTGCGCGAAATCACGTTGATTTTTGAATTCCAGTCCACGTACAAGTCATACAAAGCTTCAAACTGAGCTTTCTGATTTTCTGAAAGCTTGGGGAAGTATTTTAGTATCTGTTCCATTGTGCTAATTTGCACGCAAATTTACAAGAAAAATCTCCACTTTGAAACTAAATTTCATTTTTTCCACTAAAAATTAGTAAGTCATTGAATAACAATACATATTCTACATAAACTGAATGATTTCATGGTTATTTGCATTAATAATATTACCTTTGCATTCTGTTTTCAAACAAGTTTATCGGTTAATTGGTTTGCCAAATCATTATTGTACAAGCAATAAACCATTCAACAAATTTACGAATCAACCAATTAACCAGTCTACTAATCAACTAAATAATAAATATGAGAGCTTATGTTTTTCCCGGTCAGGGAGCACAATTCGTAGGAATGGGTAAGGACCTGTACGATCAATCGCCACTGGCAAAAGAGTATTTTGAGAAAGCAAACGAAATTTTAGGATATCGTATCACCGATTTAATGTTCGAAGGTACTCCTGAAGATTTGAAACAAACTAAAGTAACACAACCTGCGGTATTCCTGCATTCTGTTATTTCGGCACTGGTGCTGGGTGACGACTTTAAGCCAGAAATGACAGCCGGACACTCATTAGGCGAATTTTCTGCATTAGTTGCTGCCGGTGCTTTGTCATTCGAGGATGGACTCAAACTGGTTTATGCACGTGCTATGGCTATGCAGAAAGCCTGCGAAAAAGAACCCTCCACTATGGCTGCTGTACTTGGATTAAGTGATGAAGCTGTAGAAGAGGGTTGTGCTGAAATAACTGATGCGATTGTAGTTCCTGCTAATTATAACTGTCCCGGACAGCTCGTTATCTCGGGTTCAATTGAAGGTATCGACAGAGCCTGTGAATTGTTGAAAGAAAAAGGAGCAAAGCGTGCACTGAAATTACCTGTGGGTGGTGCTTTCCACTCACCATTAATGCAACCTGCAAGCGAAGAACTACAGGCAGCTATAAATGCTACAACGTTCTCAATACCTGTTTGTCCTGTATATCAGAATGTTAATGCGAAACCACAAACCGATCCAACCCAAATCAAATTAAACCTGATTGCACAACTTACAGCTCCGGTTCGCTGGACACAAACCGTGAAAAATATGGTTGCTGATGGTGCTGTGGAGTTTTTTGAATTAGGTCCGGGTGATGTATTGAAAGGACTTGTAAAAAAAATTGCTCCTGAAGCAATTACTGCTTAATAAAAAACCCAAACCTCTAAAGGGGAACACAAAAAGATGCAAGAAATCAGTTCCTTGCATCTTTTTGTGTTAGGTGGTTTAGGATAAGACTTTTTTTTGTACTTTTGTTCTTCAAATTGAAACAGATATTCTCATGTTTAGAACACACACTTGCGGCGAATTATGCCTTTTAAATTCCGGTCTTAAAATCACCTTGTCGGGTTGGGTGCAACGTTCCCGTAAAATGGGTGGTATGACTTTTATTGATCTTCGTGACCGTTATGGCATTACTCAACTGGTTTTTAATCAGGATGTAAATACTGTATTGTGGGAGCAAGCAAATAAACTTGGGAGAGAATTTGTTATTCAGGTAACTGGCTTGGTGGCTGAACGTAGTAATAAAAATGCAAACATTTCGACTGGCGAGGTTGAAATACTTGTTTCTGAACTTCAGGTACTCAATGAATCAAAAACTCCACCATTTACTATCGAAGAAAATACCGATGGTGGTGATGATATCCGCATGAAATACCGTTATCTGGATTTACGACGTACGAATGTGCGCGAAAATCTGGAGTTACGCCACCGTATCACTTTCGAAACACGCCGATACTTAGACGAAATGAATTTTCTGGAAGTGGAAACACCCATTCTGATTGGTTCTACGCCTGAAGGAGCACGTGATTTTGTGGTACCTTCACGTATGAATCCAGGGGAGTTTTACGCTTTACCACAATCACCACAGCTTTTCAAACAGTTGTTGATGGTTTCGGGATTCGACCGTTATTTCCAGATTGCCAAGTGTTTCCGTGATGAGGACCTTCGTGCCGATCGTCAGCCTGAATTTACACAGATTGACTGCGAAATGTCGTTTGTAGATCAGGAAGATGTGTTGAATTTGTTTGAAGGCATGATGAAACACCTGTTCAAATTTGTAAAAGATATAGACTTCGCTGAAGCATTCCCACGTTTGACCTGGCATGAAGCCATGCGTCTGTACGGTTCCGATAAACCGGATATCCGTTTCGGAATGCAGTTTGTGGAGCTGAAAGAAGAAGTTTCAGGGCATGATTTCGTCGTTTTCGACAGCGTTCCGTATGTAGCTGGTATCTGTGCCAAGGCTTGTGCCGCTTATACCCGTAAACAATTAGATGAATTGACCGACTTTGTAAAAAAACCTCAAATAGGAGCGAAGGGATTAGTATATATTCGCTGTGAAGCCGATGGTACTTTCAAGTCATCGGTAGATAAATTCTACTCAAACGATGATTTAAAAACGATTGCTCTTAAATTTAACGCTCAACCGGGCGATCTCATTCTTATTCTGGCTGGCGCAAAGCTGAAGACTCAGAAAGCTTTGTGTGAATTACGGTTGGAAATGGGAGCGAGATTAGGTCTGCGTGACAAAAATGTTTTCAAACCCTTATGGGTTATTGATTTTCCACTTTTTGAATGGGACGAAGATACACAACGCTATTATGCTACTCATCACCCCTTTACTTCACCAAACTTAGATGATATTCCTTTATTGAATACTGATCCCGGAGAGGTTCGTGCTACGGCTTATGATATGGTTATCAATGGAGTGGAGCTTGGAGGTGGATCAATTCGAATTCATAACAGTGAACTTCAGAACCGCATGTTTGAACTGCTCGGATTTACTCCAGAGAAGGCTCAGGCTCAATTTGGGTTCCTAATGAGTGCTTTCCAATACGGAGCACCGCCTCATGGTGGTCTTGCTTTTGGTCTGGATAGATTGGTTTCGTTGTTTGCCGGGCTGGATACAATTCGTGATTGTATGGCTTTTCCAAAAAATAACTCCGGACGAGATGTAATGATTGATGCTCCATCGGTAATTGACCAGTCACAGCTCAATGAGCTGAATCTGCTAATTGACCTAAAGCCTCAAACAGTTAAAGAGTAATTAATTTATTCCGGAGGAACGGGTTGGGCTTAATTAAATCAAATCATTAGGCTCAATTCCAGTACTTCCTGAGTTTTATCACTCACTTTGAAGCGATTATCAAGTCGATGACCAATAATCCAAACAATTTTTTCGCCCGAAACAAGCAACCAGCATTGCTCTTTTTCCGGAATACTGAACTTTTGATCAATAAAATAGTCGCTAAGTTTTTTCTTCTGAGTCATTCCAAAAGGGTAAAAAACATCAGCTTCCTTCCAGCGGCGTAATTCGAGTGGAAATTCAATAATTGAAGCATCAATGTGCACACAATCTCTCAGTGTTGATAGTTTATAGTTTGTGTCGATTTTCAGTTTCTGTATTATCAAATGAATAGGCGATGTTATTTCAGAATCTGATTGCGAAATAAGGTAATTATTTTCGTTATAATTTTCTTTCTCATTGATTATCAGATATTTTCTATCCTTGACCAAACGATGAGAATGGGAGTAAAAAACCTTACCTGATTCACTTTTCAGGGATAAATCAATCTGCTCAGTCTCTACAGAATTAAATCCATAAGGCGATAGAATTTCAAACAGTACTGTAGAAATCTGAACCTGTTCGTTTAATTTCTCAATATTGAGTTTAATATCAATCCCGGAGTTTTCAACAATATCATTTCTAATTTTATCGATTGCTTGTTCATAAATAGCTAAATTTCCTTCGAAATTAGCCATTGATTTATACAAATTTTCACGCGCAGCTGGATTGATTTCCTCTAAAACAGGCAAAATCTCGTTACGAAATTTATTTCTCACATACTTATTCTCGTGATTTGTAGAATCTTCTACATGTTCAAGTTCGTTTTCAATAAGATAGTTTTCTAATTCTTCCCGCTTACAACAGAGAAGCGGACGAACCACAATCTTGTTTCGGGGAGGAATGCCTGTGATACCACGAAGTCCTGTTCCCCTAACCAGATTCATTAACATAGTTTCTATACTATCATCGGCATGATGAGCAACTACAACTGCCTGTGCATCCAGCTTTTCAGCTAATTGATTAAACCAGGCATATCGTAAATCACGAGCAGCCATTTCAATGGAAATCTTATGCAATTTTGCATACTTAGTTGTTTCAAAATCAATAGAATAGAATGGAATTGAATAGGAATTAACCAGATTGCGAACAAACTCTTCATCACGATTAGATTCTTCCATTCTCAAATGAAAATTACAATGTGCTGCTATACAGTCGTATCCGAGTGAAATTAGAACATGCAAAAGTACCACAGAGTCAGTTCCTCCACTTACACCAACAATAACAGCTCCCTTAGGCGTCAATAATTGAAGTTTTTCAATATAAGTTTGTACTTTTTGTTGCATATAAACTTGGTTTTGCCTTATCTTTGTGGCTTGTAATTTAGCAGGGCAAAGATATTCATTTTCTTTTGAAACTTTTCAAAGATTAGTATATTGGTTGAGTTTAAAATAAATATTATTTAATGAAAACCTTCTTAGAATTAGTGCAATCACGTCAAAGCGACCGGGCATATTCCGATAAACCGGTTGAGCCTGATAAACTGGAACGTATTCTGGAAGCTGCCCGGGTAGCTCCATCGGCCTGTAATGCTCAGCCATGGAAAATTATTGTCGTTTCGGATGCTGAAAAACGTATGCAAGTTGCGGATGCTACTGCCAATAAACTGTTGGCAATGAATCATTTCACAAAACGGGCACCGCTTCAGTTGGTAATCCTTGAAGAAAATGCAAATTTTACTTCAACAGTGGGTGGTTGGGCTACTAATAAGCACTATCCACATATCGATTTAGGTATTGTGGCTGCCCATATTAGTCTTGCTGCAGCCGATGAGGGATTAGGTTCCTGTATTATTGGTTGGTGTGATGAGAAAAAAATTCAAAAAGTATTGAAAATACCCAAAAACAAACGGGTTATGTTGGTTATTTTACTTGGATATTCTGCTCAGGCACTCCGTGAAAAGAAGAGAAAATCAATAGATGAGATAGTTTCGTATGACCAATATTAAGTATAACGAAACAATTCAATATCTTTACGACCGCCTTCCTGTTTTTCATCAGGTGGGTGGTGCGGCGTATAAGCCTGGCTTGGATAATACAATTAAACTAATGAATGCCCTGGGCAATCCGCATTGTCGTTTTCGGAGTATTCATATAGCTGGTACGAATGGTAAAGGCTCTGTTTCTCACTTACTTGCGGCAGTTTTACAAAGTGCAGGATATAAAGTGGGATTATATACTTCGCCACATTTGGTGGATTTTGGAGAAAGGATTCGAATAAATGGCGAAATGATTGAACAACACTATGTTGTGGATTTTGTTGAACAAAATAAAATTCTGTTTGATGAAATTCAACCTTCTTTTTTTGAAGTTACAATGGCTATGGCTTTTAATTATTTTGCTGATTTTGAAGTGGATATAGCAATTGTTGAAGTCGGATTAGGAGGGAGATTAGACAGTACTAATATTATTCAACCTGAATTATCGGTTATTAGCAATATCAGTTATGATCATCTTGCTTTTCTGGGTGATACGCTTGAAAAGATAGCATTTGAGAAAGCAGGAATTGTTAAAAAGAATACGCCGGTTGTGATTGGTGAAGCAATTACTGAAACGAAAAGCGTATTTGAAACGAAAGCAAAACTTGAAAATGCTCCAATTCAGTTTACTGAAGATCATTTAGCTGTTGTTTTTAAAGAATATACAAATCAGAAAATGATTGTTGAAACTTCTGATAATAAACTGTATACTGTTGGTTTATGCGGATTATATCAGTTGAAAAATATAGCTACAACGCTCACTGCTATTGAAAATTTAAAGTTGTTGGATTTCGAAATAACTGACAACGATGTGCAACTTGGTCTTGAAAATGTATGCGAAATAACCGGATTGGAAGGGCGTTGGCAAAAATTACAGGAAAATCCATTGGTTATTGCTGATACCGGACATAATGAATCGGGTATTCGATATGTAGTGGAACAACTCAGACTTCAAAAGTATAAAACACTTCGTATTGTTATAGGTATGGTGAATGATAAAGACATTTCGGCTGTACTGGGAATATTACCGGTCGAAGCAATTTATTATTTTACACAAGCTTCTGTTGAACGGGCATTATCGGCTGAATTATTACGAAATAAGGCTGAAAGTATAGCTTTAACCGGGAAGGCTTATTTATCAGTAGAACAGGCGATAAAATCGGCTATTGCTGATGCAGAATACGATGATTTGATTTTTATTGGAGGTAGTAATTTTATTGTCGGAGAAGCATTAATTTATTTTAGAAACTAAAGAAAAAAGATATGACAATCAACATCACAAAATCGGAAATCAGCTATCTGGTCAACGGCATTCTGACCTTTACTTTTATCAATTATGCCGCAAATCTGTTTGGATTATGGATCTCTAAAATGCTAAACGAGGCTATTTATGAGTATCCCGAAAATATTCTACATGAATTTATATTGCCCATACTGGTTCAGTCCATTATGTTTGGAATTTGCTTTGCTGTGGCCTATTATTTTCTAAAAAAGAAGAATTTAGCTCAATACGCTTTCGGAGCTTTTCAATTTATTGTTTTTCATATTATATTTCTATTTAACCTGAAAATAAGTCATGGATTACATTTTGTGTCTACTTTCGGAAATTTTGGAATAAAATACCTGACCTATTGTGGTCAATACCTGGTAGATATACTCTATTTATATTTTCCCTTAAACGGCAACTTTCAGGCTGGCGTATTTGCACCCGATAAACTCGGAACGTTTTATATTCACTGGATTTTGCTTACCATAGTATATTATGTCGCCATCGGTTGGCTGGCAGTTATTTGTTCGAAACACTTTTTTGGCAAAACATCTCAACCAACAAAGGAGAAAATTCAAAAATAGCAGACATTTCTAAAAAAAAAGAACCGCAAAGTCTTGAATTTCAATTCAAACATTGCGGTTTTTCGTGTAAAATAAGTCAGTTCAATTTATGCTGATTTCACTTTATAACTGGTACTTGTTTTTCCTTTGACTATATTAGTAAGTTTCGATTTCAATAACTGACGACGAATAGGAGTAACCTTGTCGGTAAACAAATTTCCTTCCAAATGATCGTATTCGTGCTGAATCACACGAGCTTTGTAGCTTTCAAACTCTTCAACCCATTCAAAAAAATTTTCATCCTGGTATTTTATTTTGATTTTTAGCGAACGGGAAACCGTTTCGTGAATACCCGGAATGCTCAGACAACCTTCTTCACCCACCACTTCCTCTTCGCTGCGTTCCAGCATCTGAGGATTAATCATCACTACTTTAAATGCACCCAACTCAGGATCATCTTCTTTAAACGGAGCTAAATCAATAACCAGTAAGCGTATGGCTTGTCCAATTTGAGGTGCAGCCAGCCCAACACCTTCGGCGTGGTACATCGTGTCAAACATATTGCTTATCAAGCTTTTTAAATGCGGATAATCTGCCTTAATCGGCTCTGCCACTTTGCGGAGTACCGCATTGCCATAGGTATAAATCGGTAATATCATTCTGAAAATGCTAAAACGTAAATTATAAATTGTTAATCATTTATCATTAACCATTAATCAATATTTAATAGTTTCTAAGTAGCTCTGTAATATAATGGTTGCAGAAATCTTATCCACCAATTCTTTATTTTGCCGGTCTTTTTTCTTTAATCCGGCTTCAAGCATGGTTTTATGTGCTAAAACGGAGGTAAAACGTTCATCAACATAGATAAGTTCAATATCCGGAAACCGACGTTGTAAACCCACCACAAAAGGCCGTATATATTGCATTGAATCTGAATCCTGTCCATTCATTTGTTTGGGCAAGCCAATAACAAATTTCTCAACAGGCTCTTTAGCAATATAAGCAGTCAGAAAATCGAGCACTTCATGAGACAGAACAGTATCCAGACCATTGGCCGAAATTTGAAGCGGATCGGTAACTGCCAGTCCTACACGCTTTTGTCCGTAATCAATTGCCAGAATTCGTCCCATTGTTTTCGTTAATTGAACGACAAAGGTACAAAAAACAGAACAGTTTTGAAAATATTGATAATTTTGATTGTTTTAATACCTGAAATGTCATTTTTAAAGTATAATATTGCAGAAAAATAATCAATATGAAAAGACTAATATTAATGGTACTGACTTTCGGCTTTCTTAGCGGATTATATGCTGAAAGTACAGTCAAAAATTATGTTTATGTCAAACGTGATACCTGCGATTTGACAATGGATGTATATACTCCCGTAAATATCCACCCAAAAACACCCTGTTTGCTTTTTGTTTTTGGTGGTGGATTCAAAATGGGTTCAAAAAATAACCAGTATAATGTACCGTATTTAAAAGCGATGGCTGATAGCGGATACATTGTAGCTTCGATTGATTACCGCTTGGGAATGAAAGGAGTGAAAATGAAAGGAAGTAAAAAACTTCAAACCCTTGGAAAAGCAATAAACATGGCAGTGGAGGATTTGTTCAGCGCTACCGGATTTTTGCTGAAACATGCATCAGAACTAAACATTGATAGTTCTAAGATTATTCTGAACGGTTCAAGTGCAGGAGCTATTACTGTTTTGCAGGCAGATTATGAACTCGCTAACCGCACTCAGATTGCTTCCGAAATACCCCCTGGATTTCATTATGCAGGTCTGATATCATTTGCCGGAGGTATTTTGAGTTATAATGGGATACCAACTTATAGAAATCCACCTTCTCCAAGCTTGTTTTTCCATGGAACAAATGATAAGTTAGTACTATATGATAAAATGCAGGTCTTTAATGTCGGTTTTTTCGGTACGAATGCCCTGGTACAGCAATTCGAAAAACACAATTACCCTTATTTTGTCTACCGTTATCGCGATATGGGACACGAAATTGCCGGAGCACCCATGAAATATAATTTAGGCGATATTTGTTCCTTTATCAGAGAATATGTTATTCAAAAACAAAAATTAAAGAAAGATTTACTCGTGAAAAATCCCGAAATTAAACCGGCTTTTTACGGAAAATGGAAAACGAGGGATATATATAAGTAAAGATTAGACACAACTGCCGGGAAAGCGTTAAGAAATATACATATCTTAACGCTTTTTTCGTGTCCGCACACAGTTTCCATCAGTGTGTGAAATTTTGAATTATCTATAAATATGCAATAAATACAATGAAAATACCGAATTCGTATAATTATTGTATAATTCAATTATAAATATCATTCATAAACACCGAAAAAGTTCATTTTGTTGAAAAGTTTAACCTAAATAAATTTGAAATCCAGGAAACATTGAGTAATTTTGTGCGTATTTTTTTTGATTTTTAAAACCGTTAAAATTCTCACAACTAAAAATAATTAATAAATTTTATGAAACTAATGAAACGGGCAGCTATGCTGCTTTTCGCTGCGTTATTTACGTCAGCAAAATCCTTTGCCTCTGAGGCAAATCTCAAAATTCCTGATTTACATGATGCCACTTTCCCGCATTTTGGAGGAATTGACGGTTGGCACCTTTTACTTCTCGGAGCTTTAGTAATTATTGGTACTCTTAGTATCAGTTTGTATTTGTTTAAACAAGTAAAAGCCTTACCTGCTCACAAATCAATGTTGGATGTTGCCAGCACAATTTACAAAACATGCCGTACGTATTTATTACAACAAGGTAAGTTTTTGGCCATTCTTTTTGGAATTATTGCAGTGGCAATGGTTTATTATTTATCCATGGCAAATGCTGAAGCAACCGGTCCGGATGCTTTGTCAACTCCAATTGTTGTTATTTTAGTTCTTTTATTTTCTATTGTGGGTATGGGAGGTTCTTATGCTGTAGCATGGTATGGAATTCGTATTAATACCTATGCTAATGCCAGAACCGCTTTTGCGTCGTTGAAAAAACGTCCCTGGGATGTGGTAAATATTCCTTTACGTTCAGGAATTTCAGTGGGATTATTTTTAATTTCCCTTGAATTGGTAATGATGATTATCATTTTACTTTTTGTTCCCCGTAATATTGTTGGATATTGTTTTTTAGGTTTTGCTATTGGCGAATCGCTGGGTGCTTCTGTACTTCGTATTGCAGGTGGTATCTTTACTAAAATTGCTGATATCGGTTCTGACTTAATGAAAATCGTTTTCAAAGTAAAAGAAGATGATCCCCGCAATCCGGGTGTTATTGCCGATTGTACCGGTGACAATGCAGGTGACAGCGTAGGTCCAACTGCTGATGCATTTGAAACTTACGGTGTAACAGGTGTTGCTCTTATTTCCTTTATTTCATTGGCTGTAAAAGAAGTTGACTTGCAGGCAAAATTAATTGTATGGATTTTTGGAATGCGTTTCTTAATGGATATCTTCTCTGGTATTTCTTATTTTGTAAACAATTATATTTCTGAAAAACAATACGGCAAATCATTGGATTTTGATTTTGAAAAACCATTAACCCGTTTAATCTGGATTGCTGCATCATCTTGTATTGCTATTAGTTTTGGAATGAGTTATGCGCTTATTGGCGATATCACGGTAGGTGGTGTTATGGTAACCGGTTTATGGTGGAAATTAGCAGGAATCATAAGTTTAGGCACGTTAGCTGCTGTTCTTATTCCTGAATTCACAAAGAAATTTACCAGTTCAAAATCTGATCACGTACACGAAATCGTTACAGCCTCGCGTGAAGGCGGAGCTTCATTGACTATTCTATCAGGAATTGTGGCAGGTAATTTTGCAGCTTACTGGATGGGACTTCTTATGGTTGCTTTGATGGCCGGTGGCTATTTTATTAGCCAGAACTTAGGCCTGAGCGATGCTGCCATGGGATATCAAAGCATTTTTGCTTTTGGTTTAGTGGCTTTCGGATTCCTTTGTATGGGACCTGTAACCATTGCTGTTGATAGTTATGGTCCGGTAACGGATAATGCTCAATCTGTATTTGAGTTAGCACAAATTGAACAAATTCCGGGTATTAAAGAAGAAATTGAAAGAGATTTCGGTTTTACACCTGATTTTGAAACCGGCAAACATTATTTAGAGGCTAATGACTCGGCAGGTAATACTTTTAAAGCGACCGCTAAACCGGTATTAATTGGTACAGCTGTTGCCGGTGCAACAACCATGATTTTCTCCATTATTCTTTTGTTGAAAAGCGTTGGTATGTTAAGTCTTGAGTTGACTCAGGCTCCTATCTTATTAGGTTTGATAACCGGTGGTGCTATGGTATTCTGGTTCTCAGGTGCTTCAATTCAAGCTGTTACCACAGGAGCTTACCGTGCAGTTGAATATATTAAAAGTCACATGAAATTAGACAAAACTTCTGCTGACGAAAAAGATTCTATCGAAGTAGTAAGAATATGTACACAATATGCTCAAAATGGTATGTGGAATATCTTTATTACTCTTATGACTGCAACACTGGCTTTTGCCTTGTTCGATCCTAACTTCTTTGTGGCTTATCTGATTTCTATTGCTATTTTTGGTTTGTTCCAGGCTCTTTATATGGCTAATGCCGGTGGTGCATGGGATAATGCTAAAAAATTAGTGGAAGTTGACCTGAAAGAAAAGAATACTCCACTTCATGATGCTTCGATTATTGGTGATACTGTTGGTGATCCATTTAAAGATACAACTTCTGTAGCATTGAATCCAATCATCAAATTCTCAACCTTGTTTGGTTTATTGGCTGTAGAAATTGCGGTAAATATGTCAACTGTTGGTGCTGATGGTGTAAAACATTATACCCCTGCACACTTTATTATTGGAGCTATATTGTTGATTATTTCAATGTATTTTGCATGGCGTTCGTTCTACAAAATGCGTATTCCATTGGTTTAATATAAAAACGGTTACACATTTCATCATAATACCCGATAAGTCGATTACATACGGCTTATCGGGTATTTCTTTTGAGTAAGTCCTTCGCCTTTTCAAAGATTTTGTTACCTTTGTCTATCAAAATTTAAAACAAAATTATTTTAAAATCATTCATAATAAATCAAATAAAAAAACATGCACAACTGGTTCGAATGCAAGATTAAATACGAAAAGACAGCCGAAGAAGGCAAGATAGTAAAAGTAAACGAATCGTATCTGGTAGATGCCCTGACTTTTTCGGAAGCAGAAGAACGTATCAACAAAGAGATGGAACCCTTTATCAGTGGGGAATTTTCTGTTTCAACAATTCGGAAAGCGCGCATTCATGAAATGTTTTTCAATGAGAACGGCGACAAATGGTATCGCTGCAAAGTGTTTTTCATCTCGATAGATGAAGAAAAAGGCATTGAGAAAAAGGTTGCCACCACTACGATGGTTCAGGCAAACGATGTAAAGGAAGCCTGGGATGGTTTGCAGGAAGGTATGAAAGGTTCTATGGCCGATTATAGCGTGGCTGCTATTACCGAAACAACAATTATGGACGTGTATAAATATGAGGCGTAATAGTTTATAGTTTATAGTTTATAGTTTATAATTTATAGTTAATAGTTTATAATTTATAGTTTATAAAAATATGGGGTATAATTATTCTGACTTTAAAGACCTGTCTGCTTACAAGAAAGCATTTCAACAAGGTTGTGAGGTTTTTGATATGACATTGACTTTTCCCAAAACAGAACAATATTCATTAACTGATCAAATCCGCAGATCCTCCCGCTCTGTTTGTGCTAATTTAGCCGAAACTTAGAGGAAAAGGGATTATCACCGACACTTTCTACTCAAAATTACAGATTGTCTTGGTGAAAATAGCGAAACTCTCGTTTGGCTTGATTTTGCACTCAATTGTAAATATATTAATAGTGAGTTGTATAATAAGCAAATTGAATTAAACTACGAAGTAGGCAAACTATTATCACACATGTACAACAATCCCGACAAATATGGTGTTGCTCAATTATAAACTATAAATTATAAACTATAAACTATTCACTATAAACTAAAGAGTGTCAACCATCCAATCCAACATCCAATCCCTCCGTCAGCACATTCCAGCACATGTGCAGTTGGTTTGTGTGTCGAAGTTTAATCCGAACGAAGCAATCTTAGAAGCCTATGAAAACGGTGAACGAATTTTTGGCGAAAGTAAAGTTCAGGAATTATGTGGCAAGCAGGAGTCGCTCCCAAAAGATATTAGCTGGCATTTTATTGGGCATCTTCAAACTAATAAAATTAAGTTTCTTGTCCCTTTTGTTTCGCTGATACATGGAGTGGACTCTTTTAATCTGCTGACTGAGATTAATAAGCAGGCTGCGAAAGCGGGTAGGAGGCTGAACTGCCTTTTGCAGATACATATTGCACGCGAAGAAACGAAGTTTGGTTTTTCTCCCGACGAATTACTCGAAATGCTGGATGCAGGAGCCTGGAAACAGTTGCAAAACGTTCAAATCTGCGGTTTAATGGGTATGGCTACCTATACCGATAACCGTATTCAGATTCAGACTGAGTTTCGGGGACTGAAAACGCTGTTTGATCAGGTCAAAACGGCTTATTTTGATTCCGAACCTTCATTTTGTGAACTTTCCATGGGTATGTCCGACGATTACCGCCTTGCCATTGACGAAGGAAGTACGCTGGTACGTGTGGGAAGTTCCATTTTTGGAAGCCGAATGTATACTGGCAGCCTGTAATATCTTCTTCGGCACTTCTCCTCCTGTTTTTTGGAAATTATTCCTGATAATTTTTTTTCTTCCACCAATATAATACATGTAAAAGGGATGGAATCAAGAATATCAAAAGCACAGCCGAGTAAGTGGATTCCGGATTAGGATTTACTGCTACCAGAATATTAAAAACAATAAAACTAAGCAACGAAATAAAACCTCCTGTTGCGGGTTTCCATATAGCTACAATAAGTCCGGCAAGTCCTATACCCCATACTACAAATCCAATTATCGTATGAGTGTCAAGACCTTTAGCATTTCCGGGCTTAGCCTGCCCCTCTAGCATATAACCAATTGAAAAGAAAAGTACAAATGCAACCATTAATATTCCAATGATGATTGCAGTCCAGCGTAGGCTGTTGAATAATTTAGTGTTTGTCATTTTTTAATTTTTAAATGTTATTACTCTCCATTTGTACAGGTCTGTGAGCCCTGCTATTTATTATTTTGAAAAGGACAGGGATTACAAATCCGCTCCTCGCTGCCGAACGAATTCTATCGTGTGGCAAACAAGTTTGTTCTACCTGTAATTCTCTTACTTTCCTATTCCCACGCGATACAATCGCGCGGGAGCAGGGGGTATTTTATAATATATTTTTATATGCAAGGCAAAGCCTTGCTTTTAACCCGACGAAGTTTGGAAACTTCGCCGAACTCCCCCGTCAACTACTCTACGCCGAACAAGGGTGGAAAAACGGTAAACGAAATTACTGATGCCACACAAGATTCTACATATCCAGCATTTATGGATCATGTGGATTATGGCTATAATCTGGGGTTAGGCTTAGAATTATTCAGAAAAATACAGCTTGGTGGTACCTGGACTCAGGGAATTAAAACCACTCCTTCAACCATAGTCGGATTGCCAACACCACTTACCAGTTCAAACAGAGTATTTTCAATTAATCTGGTGTATTTGTTCTGAATAAAAAAAGATAAATTAGTTTCATAAATAATTTAAAGGAGAAATGGCCAACTAATTGGATATTTCTCCTTTATTTTTAAAAACAAACTTTGAAACTTAAGGAACAAATTTATCAGAGAGAACATAGTTTTATTTCAGACAAGACTTGTTTTAAACGGATCATTATTAAAATATTCAGGGGCATTCATTACGGTTTCTCCACCGGGACCGATAGGCGGGGTAGAATCCAGAGTCAGCGAGATTTCAGTATCGAGTTCAATATGTTGTATATGAGGAGCGCTATAAGTTGTTTTTTTCGTATTCATTTTTTAAGTGATTTTTAGGGTTTAAATGTCTGTTTGTTTATTCAGGTCTCATCACTCCCAAATGAATAATGAGCCTGAATGCAGTAAGCTAAACAACAGTCTTTCTTAGTTAAGAATTCAATCAATCAATAATTACTTTTTTTATCACAGACTTACCTTCATTCGTTACTTTTACAAGATAAGCACCGGTAGCTAAGGTATTATTCAACAATGCATTTGCTGTTGTCAGGTTTCTCGAAATTACTTTCTGACCAATTGCATTAAAAACTTCAAGCCTGACTCCACTTCTAATCGTTCCATTAATCATTAATTCGCCGTTACGGGTCGAAATCCATACATTGCTTTTACTTTCAGGATTGATACCTGTAGCGATTGAAGGAGCTTTGAAAATCAAGGCAAACCTGCTGGTGTTATTGTTGGTCATATCCGAACTAAAAGTATAAGCACTGCCATCGCTCAAATCTGCTTGTACCGGATTATTGCTATCCAGATAATCTTTCAGAATGACCTGTGTACCGGCATCAAAATTACTCAGTTGCGAAGCTTTAATACTGAAGTTTGAACCGGCTGTTCCAGTAGTAAAACCAAGCGGCATTTCGGTATCATACGGGATGGTGTTTAACCCATTGATAACCAGATTTTGTCCGTCTGCAATGCTATAAATCTCTGGAATAGAATTACTTCCATTGCTCATTTTTTCAGAATCATAGATATCATAGCCGTTCGATGCAGCCGGATTAGCGTACAAAACTGTTTCATCATTGTTTACTCCGTTCGATACCTGTAGGTGAATAGCCTGTTGCGAAGACTCGATATGGTTTTTTACTTTCAGCGGATTAATTGTATCATTTAATGCTGAAGCTTGTACCCTCAGGCTGTTACTGAAGTTTAAGGTAGCCGATGACTGACCTGCACTAACCCGAACCCAGAATGCCTGCATAGGAGCAACAGTACCAGAGATATAATTTACATTATTGCTGAGGTTTGTACCCTGTTTTCCTGCAGTATTATAAGTATCAAAATAATAAGTTGTAGAACTTTTCTTTTGAGTACGATACCAGATAGTTTTTTCTAAATTCGCATTTGAATTAATTAGTGTTGTGGCATTCAGATACGAAGGATATGGATTTCCTACCAGATTAAAACCGGGTTTGTTTGCCTGTAATAAGGTACGGTTAACAGTTATACTAGTAGCTCCACTGTTCAAAGTTCCGGTAAAAGTATAAGTAGCTGTACCCGAGGCTAGATTGGCAATATAGCCTTGTCCCACGTTCAGTGGATCTCCTGTATTGATACCATCTCCGGTATTCATAAGAGGCCAGGCATTATTGGCTTCATCGCGACGGTAGAAAGTATAAGCGCTCTGGGCTTTTGCAGTACTTACCGGCGATGAAATATACCAGTTACGAGCTGCACCTAAATACTGTTGCACTGTAGTTGTTCCGGTTACCGTTAATCCACCGTTAGCATTCTCATCTACAAATGTACCTGTTCCATTTGTAGCATCACTATTGATATTAAAGTTTCCTGTAACTGCTAAGCTAGAACCTGAGTTAAGAGTTAGTTTTCCTCCTGAATTGATTGTCAATGCAGGCGAAGTGGCATTAGCAGTAATAGTAACTTTGTGACTAGGTAAAATAATGATTGAAGAAGCCGATGACGTTGGAATTGCATTCACATCATACCATGTAGAATTATCCGGTGAAGATTGCCATGTTGTGATGTCACCCCAATTACCTGAAGTTTTACTCCTGAAATTGTCAGTTGAAATTGAAGCAAAATTAGCAACTAATGTTACTGTCCCTGATGCTGTAAATGAATAAGATGCAGATGTTGATTGTACAGCACCACCACTTGTGTCTAATGTCCAGTTTACAAAGCGATATCCTGTGTTTGGGGTAGCTACAAGTGAAACAGTTGAATTGAGTGCAATTGTACCTGCACCGCTCACACTTCCCATGGCTACATCGTTAGCTGACGCCGCAATTAAGAAATTCTGAATCAGAGCCATGTCATCCATATATACATAAAAGGCAGGAGCATCTGCTTGAATTACTTTTGAAAAAACGATATAACAGCTTGAAGCCACTGCAAAAAATGTCACACTTCCGGTAGCTGCTGTTTGAGAAGTGATATTCGTTGAGGGTTGACTAGTTGTATAATAATTTGAAGACCCTCCGATAGCGTTTGCAACAATATCATTTACTGTATTTGCAGCATAAACGTTTGCTTGTGAATTTACAGTAAAAGTATTTGTATTAGCTCCATCATCCACTCTATACTTAAAACTGAATGTATATGAATTTCCAGCAATGAGGCCGTTTATTTTATGACTGATATTATAATATCCATTTGAAGAAACAGCAATAAAACGTAACATAAAATTTTTTGTGCCTGCAATAGCATAGGTAGATACCACACGCGAAGTACCCCCTCCACCAATATTTTTCGATTTATCATTTATCCATTCACCGAGTGGAGCTGATAAATTAGCTGTATTTGCAGTAACATTCTCAAATCCGCCATCAGCAAGACCATTAGCAAAAGCTGTAGGAGCTTCTACAAGTCTAAAAGCCGAAGATGACATCGCTGTTGTTGCATCCCCAGTGGGAGCAATAGTGGTCAAAGTTAATGGGGTTCCTGTAAACGCCGCAGGGCCAGTTATTGCCGCCGCAGAAGTTAGATAACTAGTAGATAAACTAAAACTCTTAATTGAAATATATCCGGATGTGCCGATATCAGCAAAATACCATTTAGTATCTGCGCTGGCATTCGAAGTTGCGAATCCAATTACGCCTGAACTACTGCAGGTAATGTAGTTACCATCACCATTCTTAATTCTGTAAATTCCGGCAGCAGGTATTTCAAAAGTCAATCGTTGAGAAAGAGCCGATATTGGATATTCCGGATCAAAACGCCCGCCTTCTCCGGATGAAATTGACCACCTTTCTCCGGATGAAAATGACCAGGTCTCTCCGGATGAAGTTGACCACCTGATTTAGCTATTATTTTCTTGCTCATG
>Ga0209083_1000189_pt1 | contig 96384 bp, 79 predicted proteins | sample AM7aDNAmetaG_FD_184132 | JGI IMG/M metagenome (GOLD analysis project Ga0209083, IMG submission 184132) | Freshwater microbial communities from Finland to study Microbial Dark Matter (Phase II) - AM7a DNA metaG (SPAdes) (version 3) | ecosystem: Environmental > Aquatic > Freshwater > Lake ...
TGGATTCAATACGATGTTTAATAACGATATTCAGCTTCAATTGTTGGATTTAAGGATAATCTTGTTTTTCATCGGAATCACGCTCTTTACAGGCCTTGCTTCAGGTTTGCTTCCCGCATTGTACCTTGCCTCGTCCAATCCTGTCGATGTGCTGAAAGGAAAAATCGTCACAAGCCACAGTTACAGCGGCTTCCGGCAAAGCCTGATCATTTTTCAGTTTGTCATCCCTATCATTCTGATCATTGTGATGATGATCATCAAAACACAGGACAATTACATGGAACACTATGATGTTGGTGTTGACAAGGAAAAGGTCATAGTGCTTGACAATTCCCCAAATATTCAAAGGCACATCGAAAGTGTAAAGTTCGAACTGCTTGCTATACCCGGGATCAGTGCTGTAAGTGCGACCAACTGCATTCCCACACGTGGAACCCGACCCACAAGCGAGGTGAACTGGGAAGGGAAGGATGTTGCCCAAATGCCCCTTTTCTGGTGCATCAATGTTGATTTTGATTACAGCAAAACTGTGGCTGTTAAACTGACAGAAGGAAGATTTTTTAACCCCACCTTTTCGGCCGATTCAGCCTCCTATTTGATCAATGACGTGGCTGTTCATGTTATGAACGTTAAAAATCCGGTGGGTTCGGTCATTTCAATTGATGGCAAAAAAGGGACGATTATTGGAACTTTTAAAGATTTCCATGCAATCGACCTGGCAGGCCCCATTGTCCCCACTTTGATGCGTATCAATTCCCCTGAAAAACCAATTTTGTTGATAAAATGCAGTTCCGGAAATTATGCCGAAGTGACTGATAAAATCAAGAAAGTGGTTCAACACTATGACCCTGAGGCACTGTTTCAGCCCACTTTGTTCCGCGACCTGCCCTCATATTCCCAACTGAGCCTACCGACAAACCTGGCCGGACTGGCGTTTGTTGTTGCGCTTTTGTTGGCTTGCCTGGGTTTCTTTGGACTTGCATCATTTACTGCAGAAAGCCGGACCAAAGAGATCGGAATCCGGAAAACCAATGGTGCAACGATTCAATCAATTGTACGTCTGTTGCTTGGGAACTATACAAAATGGGTGACGGTTGCTTTTGTCCTGGCTGTACCTGTTGCTTATTTTCTCGGAATGATGTTTTTGGGGAGGTTCAACTTTCATACGCCAATGCCTTTATGGGCATTTTTAATTGGCCCATTGATAACCTATTCAATTGCCTTAATGACTGTTGGTTGGAAAAGTTGGAGAGCTGCTTCAAGAAATCCGGTCGAAGCTCTCAGGTATGAATAGCGGAGGGCATGGGGCAGAGGGCGTGGGGCAGGGCAAGGAAAAACGGAGAAGGAAAAACGGAGAAGGGAGACAGGAAATCGGAAAAGGGAGACAGGAAATGGAAATAAGTAATTGGATTAGAGTAATATAATTTATTAAATATGGTTTTACACAACATCAAATTGGTCATCAGAAACCTGAAGCGGCAAAGGCTTTATAGTTTTTTAAGCATTAGCGGTTTTTCAGTCGGGTTTGCTGTCTCTATTTTTATTGCTTTGTTCATCTACAACGAATTGTCGATGGACAACTGCTTCCCAAATTCTGAAAATATAGTCAGGGTCTTTGATCCAAAGGAAAACAATTGCAACCTGGATATGACCTTAAACCAGGATTTTAAAGAAAAATATCCCGAAATTGGGGCGGCTTGTCAAATGAAACAGATAAGCGACATGGATATTTCCGCAAAAAGTGACAAGAATTTCACAAAGTTCAGGGGTTTGATCTCCACAACAAACGATTTTTTCAACATTTTCCCGGTCAAAATAATTGCTGCTTCTGCCAGGCTTCCTTTTGACGGAATCGAGGCAGTCCTGATTACCAAATCGATGGCCGAAATCCTGTTTCCAGGTGAAGATCCATTGGGAAAGTCAATCGTAATTTGGGATTTTATGAAAGGCCGCATTACCGGAGTCATTGAAGACTTTCCCGACCATTCATCGGTACAGGCGAAAATCCTGATCAATGCAGAGAATAAGGATTTCAGGCTGGCACAAAATTGCAACAATGGAAGGTGTTGGGAGCCTGCCAATCATTTTTTGATATTAAAGCCCAATGCCAACCAAGTAGCCCTTACCCAGAAAATGAATGCCCTTATTCCAAAAGACCATATTGAAATCAAAGCTCTGGGACTTCAAAAACTGGGCGATATTTATCTTTCCGCACCCATGGATGGAAATGGGAATATTGTTGGGAACCTGTCCTTGTTATTGATCTTTCTTTCTGTCGGGATCGTTATCTTGTTGCTTTCCGTGATCAACTTTTTAAATTTTTATATCTCATTGCAATACAAGAAGTTGAAAGAAATTGGAATCAAAAAGATCAACGGTGCAGGTTTGGGAAATTTATTGCGTTTTTCACTGGTTGAGGTCACTGTCAGTATTTTGATCTCAGTCCTGCTTGCATTGGTCTTGTTCCGGATTTTCCTGCCCTATGCAAACAGGTTGTTTGAACGGAACTTAAGGGCTGTGTGGCTGTTGAATCCCAAATTGTTGCTCTCCCTTTTATCGATAACCTTGGTTATTGTTGTAATCAACAGTATCGCACCCATTTACATCTTATCCAAATTCAATACAAGTTCATTCCTCACGAAGATTAAGGTGGTCGGCAAGCATCAAATTGGCAGACGGATACTGACATTGGTTCAACTTTCGGTATCTATCGTGCTTTTGGCGGTTGTTTTCTCTCTACAGAAGCAGGTCAATTTTGCAAAACATGCCGATCTTGGTTTTAACAAGGAGCACCTGATCAGACTCAATCTGCCTCAATCATTTAAAAATCAGGATGCCATCAAACAAAAACTGAAAGGATACCCATTTTGCGAAAGTATAGCTTTGAGCCGCGGTGTCCCCGGGGCCATCAACCTGATGATGGGGGATGGCAAAGCAGGCAAATCCGTAATGCTCAAAGCAATGTACGTCGATGAAGATTTCATTCAAACATTGGGTATCCAACTAAAAGCTGGCCGGTCGTTTTTGTCGGGTGATATCGGGAATGGCTGTTTGCTGAACGAAGAGGCTTTAAAGCAATATGGTTGGACCGATTTTGAAGGGCAGAAGTTTGCAAACGGTCGTGAAGGGGGATACAATGTCGTTGGGATTACAAACAACTTTCATGTAGAGTCGATGTACAACAAGATCGAACCGGTCTGCCTGCTCTCGTCTGAAACCGGTAAACATAATGAACTTAAAATGGTCAGTATCCGGCTTGCTGCGGGTGATTTGACCGGGCAGATGGCAGAGCTGAATAAAATATGGAAATCGTTTATTCCAGATGAGCCAATGAACTACACCTTTTATGATCAACATTTTGCGGCTATGTATGGGAAAGATGAACGGTTAGGCGAAGCCATTGGTTTAATTTCTGTAATTGCCCTGGTCCTGACTTTTATGGGAATCCTGGGCCAGGTTTTCCAGATCAGCCTGAACCGTACAAAGGAAATTGGCATTCGTAAAGTGAACGGGGCCACGATTTTCGACATTCTTGCTGACATGAACAAGGAATTCCTGATTTGGGTACTGGTTTCCCTTGTCATCGCCATTCCGTTAGCAAATTATATTGTAGAGAAGTGGCTGGAAGGTTTTGCCTATCGGACACAAATCGGGTGGTGGACCTATTTCGTTTCCGGTTTGATCATGTTAATAACAGTAGTTTTGACGGTTACTCTTCAAAGCTTGAAAGCAGCAACGAGGAATCCGGTCGAAGCACTGCGGTATGAATAGGATTCACCCCAACCCCTTAAGGGACTATCTTCGGAATAAATTTTGTTAATAAATAGATTCTGGGAGTGGTGGTTGGATGTAGGGGTGGACCTGTGTGTCCACCCGTAAAAGAAAAATAATTGCAAGATCAAATGACCCATGTGCCGCAATGCACAGAAATTTGAAATGTAACGGTGGGTGGATCTTTAAAATATTAAATAATTGAAGATTAATACATTAACTAAATGAATTTGCAAAACCTTAAAATTGCCATTCGGCGGATTACCCAAAATTTCAGGCTGACATTGCTGATCTTTGTTGGCCTCGTGATCGGATTGACCAGTAGCCTGGTGATTTATGTAAAGGTCAACCATGAGCTGAGTTTTGATGCTTTCCATACCCAAAGCAAAAATACCTTCAGGGTGGTCAGGGTAACTTCCGGCCTCGACTACTTAAGTGGCGGTTTTGAATACAGGGCGGGCATTTATTTCCCATTTCCCAGTGAGTTTAAAAAGTCAATTCCCGAGATGCGAAGTGTCACATCTTTGTTCTATGCGGGTGGCCAAAAAATAGGGATACCTTCAAAGGGAAATGCAGAGGGAAAAGTATTTTCAATGGACAATGGAGTCGTTTTCGCCGAATCATCTTTTTTTGATGTTTTCGATTTTGGCAAAACAGGGATCAAATGGCTCAAAGGTGAAGGTAAACAAACATTGGATAAGCCATTTACAGCAATCATAACCAAAGAAACTGCCAATAAGCTTTTTTTGGATCAGGAGCCAATTGGACAGGTGATGGACGTTTTTGGAAAAACTTTCACGGTCACTGGTGTAGTCAGTGATTTTCCTGTGAATACCGATTTCCCTTTTAAGGTTATTTTGTCATTGGTGACCTTTTCAGAATCAATAGCTAAAGACGCTTTCGCAAATTGGGATGGTTTATCGGATATTTTTCAATGTTATGTGGTGTTGAATGATAAATATGAAGTATCTGCTGTGGAGCAGAAAATCAAAGCCCTTCATGCTTTACATCGTCATGATGAATATGTGGAGCGCAGGTTGTTTAAACTTCAGCCACTAAGCGAAGTGCACAAGGATAGCCAATTTGGGAACTTTAATCAACACACTGTTAGCGGAGGATTGCTTTTGGCGATTTCGATGGTTGGAATCTTTATTTTTCTGATTGCCTTCTTCAACTATAGCAATTTCTTTTTAGCCGAAACATTTAAACAGAAAAAGCAGATTGCTTTAAAGCTGATATTGGGAAGCAAACCTTTGTCTATTCTATACCAGTTTCTTACCGAGTCACTGCTTGTGACATTCAGTGCTTTGATTGTTAGTCTGTTTCTTACCTTCATCATACTTAAAAACTTCTATTCATTTATTGATATCCCGGCAGGTTATACCCCTGAAATGAGATGGTCGGCAGTACTGTTTATCTTTTCCCTTTTATTTTCTGGAGGGATTCTCTCCGTGATTTTCTCTTTCTTCAATATAAACCTTGAATCCTTATCCAATTTATTGAAGAAAAATGACAGTGGTTATACCGGTCGGGAAAATGTATTCGGAAAATGGAGTGTGATCCTTCAATTTGTAGTTGCACAGGCAGTTATTATTGCAACCTTGTTTATTGTGAAACAAATCTATTTTATTAACCATCAGGATCTTGGGTATAACACTCAAAATGTAATGGTTGTAAGGTTACCTGGAGGTGCAAAATCGCAGATCAATGCTTTGTCGGGTGAATTGCTGGCCGACCCTAAAATAAAAGGAGTTGCTTTCAGTTCTGTAACTCCGGCTGAAACGAACAACTTTACGAACATCACGATGTTTCGGAACAATGAGAAAATGACAATAGATGCTGAACTAAAATCAATAGATACTTCATATATTAACTTATACGCACTAAAATTGATGGCAGGAGAGAATCTTGCTGCCACAGATACCGCTTTCAATATTATTGTAAATAAAGAATTGATCACTGAAATAGGATTTAAAACTGTTGATGAGGCCATAGGGGCACGTGTTGAAGGGTTTAGGAGAAATGGGGCAACCATAAAGGGGGTTGTAAATGATTTTTATTCAGGTTCATTGCACGACAAAATTAGGCCTGTCATACTAATGGCCAATCCAAATGGGTACAGTACAATGAGTATAAAGCTTGCCGATTCAGGGGGTGGCCATACTTTCATATCGGACGATATTCAGAAAGTGAAGAAAGTCTGGAATCAGCTGATTCCCAATCAGGATTTTGAATATCAGTTTTTAAGCGACAGGATCGACAATTTTTACAATTCTGAGTACAAAGCGATGAACCTGTTTTTGATTTTTGCCTCGGTTACCATCTTTTTATGCATATTGGGAATTTTGGGGCTCTCTCTGAGCATGAATGAGAAGCGGATAAAAGAGATCGGTATCCGAAAGGTTAACGGTGCTACTGTAACCGAAATTCTGACTTTGCTCAACAGTGATTTTGTAAAATGGGTGGCAATTGCATTTGTTGTCGCAGCTCCAATCGCCTGGTATGCAATGTTTAAATGGCTCGAAAACTTTGCCTACAAAACAAACCTGAGTTGGTGGGTCTTCGCCATTTCGATGATAATAGCACTTGTAATTACCTTAATAACAGTAAGTTGGCAAAGTTGGAAAGCGGCTGCACGAAATCCGGTGGAAGCTCTTCGCTATGAGTAATATAAACCTTCAAGGTTTCAAAAACCTTGAAGGTTTAGTAATTAAGTAATTAATTGATATAATGAATATTAAATACGGCTAAGGTTATGTATTTAAAAGGAATGATAAAGATTACACTGAGGAATTTTCAAATTAATATTGCCTCAACTGCAATAAAGATGCTTGGTTTGGCCATAAGTATCGCTTCGGTGATCGTTATTTGGGCCTATGTGATCAATGAAAACAAGTTTGACAAGGGAACACCTGGAAGCAATCGTATTTTCCGTTTGGAGTCAAACTGGGCCAGTATGCCCTCTTTTCTTGGCCATGCAATGAATCAGGATTTGACTGCAGACATCAAAGCTACACGTCTAAATTTTTGGGGTGATGTAGGCATCCAGGTTGACAATGTTCCTTTCAACCTAAAAAACTTCGCTTTTGCAGATAGTACCTTTTTTAAGGTTTTCCCACTTGAATTTGTTGCCGGAAATCCAGATGCGGCAATGATCCAACCATTCTCTTTGGTGCTTACTGAATCGCTCGCAAAAATATTATTTAAAAGGGGTGATGCACTTGGGAAAATAGTCCGGTTTGAGAACAAGTTCGATTTTACGGTTACCGGAATCATTAAAGATCAACCTTATCTCCATTTTAAAGTTGACCTTCTGGCTTCCATGGTCAGCCTTGAACAGATCGGGTACAAGGGGATCCTTAAACAGTATGATGGTTGGAGCTATCCAACTTATCTGTTGATGCCGGAAGGTTCAAAAACAATAGATTATGAGGAAAAGGTGAAGGGTTTCTTGAAGAAGGTGGGATATAAGGAAGGTTTCCGGTTACGTCCGTTCAATGAAATCTATTATTCGCCCGAAATTGAGAACGAAAGCAATACCAAACATGGCAACCTGTTGTATAACAATATACTGATTGCTGTTTCAATTTTTATCCTATTGCTTGCCGCTATTAATTTCATCAATCTGACCATTGCAAATGCAGTTTCAAGATCGAAGGAGGTGAGCATCAAAAAACTACAGGGTGCTTCAGTTCATCAGTTGGTGGCCCAGTTTCTTTTTGAAACAGTTCTGATTATCATTATTTCCGTTGGATTGTCTTTTGTTTTCCTTGCGATATCCAATTCGCTGTTAAGTTCATTATCAGGTTTTTATATTCTTCCTATTGAATTGTGGACTGCTCAAAATCTGTTGATTTTTTGTACCGGTCTTTTTGCCTTTATCCTCCTCGCTGGAGTTTATCCAAGCCTTTATATCAGCTCTTATACTGTCAATGCAAACAAAGGGAAGTCTTCAGGAGCCGTAAACCATAATTTGGTTCGCAATGGTTTGATTATCTTTCAGAACCTCGTTTCCATTACATTAATCTGCTGTACATTGATCGTTAACCAGCAATTCCGGTACATGAACAAAAAGGATTTGGGGTTCAATAAAAAGGATCTCGTTAATCTAAAACTAAACGCCCAGTTGAAAGATCATTTGGATTTGTTTAGGGAAAAGTTATCCAAATATCCTGAAATTGTAAGCCTCTCCTATTCCAGCAGGATTCCCGGAAATTATTGGGGATCATGGTGTTGTGTGAAAATTGAAGGTAAAGAAAACAAGTACTTTAACAACTATGTCGATCAGGATTACCTTAAAACCATGGGGATCAAAATCAAGGAAGGTCGTGACTTTTCGTTGGACAATCCAGGTGACCTGAAAACGACTTATCTGATCAATGAGACAGCAGTAAAACTTTATGATCTGAAAAATCCGATCGGACAGATCATTATTCCAGGCAATGGCATTCAGGGTCAGATTATCGGGGTCATCCACGATTTTCATTACAGGGGGTTAAACTACGAACAGTCACCATTATTGCTATTTTATACTCCTGAATATCTGAATTATGTGAACATAAAAATTGCCACTACCAATATTCCTCTGGCACTTGAACGGATAAAGGAGGTTTGGGGCGAGGTATGCCCTGCGTTTGCATTCGAATATAACTTCCTGGATGAAACATTTGACTTACAGTACAAGTCTGAAAAGAAATTTGAAAACCTTCTCTTTGCGTTTGCTTTACTTGCTGTATTCGTCGCAAGCATTGGGCTGTTTGGCCTTTCAATTTATGGTACCGAACGGCGGATCAAAGAGATTGGCATCCGCAAAGTCAACGGTGCCAAAGTTGCTGAGATATTGATGATGCTGAATAAAGGCTTCATAAAATGGGTGGTGATTGCTTTTATAATGTCTATTCCAATCACGTGGATTGCAATGGATAAATGGCTTGAAAACTTTGCTTTCAAAACAAACCTGAGTTGGTGGATTTTTGGGATAGCTGGATTATTGGCTTTATTAATTGCGTTAATCACTGTGAGTTGGCAAAGCTGGAGGGCAGCTACGCGAAATCCTGTCGACGCGTTACGGTACGAATAGCGTGGAGCGCGGGGCATGGTGCTTGGGGCATGGTGCTTGGAGCTTGGAGTTTTGGGCAGGGGCTTGGAGTGGGAAGAAGGAATAAAGGAGACCGGAAAACGGATTTGGATTCAAAGCACCAGAGGTGCGGAATATTGGTAGAAATGGAATCAGGTCCCTGACAGAGCGGCGCAATCAGGAAGTAAGGAATAGGACAAATTCACCTTGCGCCGTAATGCAACAGTCTGAATATTGAAGGATGAAATTAGTGAAGTGAGTTTTTTTGAAACTATGATTAACTATGAAAAATAAGAAGTCTAAAGGTTTGATTTTCAAAATTTTTCAAGAAAATAACTAGGAATTACGATGGAAATATTTTCAAATTTTGATTTAAACAAAATGGTATTAAGTTCCAAAAAGGTATTTTTCGATCTTAAAACATTATGGTTTTTTACAGCTTTTTCAAATGCTTTGAATGGGATCGAATCTTTAAGTAATGCAGCACTTATCAAAACGTTATTATCAAATACGATTTTCATCTATTTTCTTAATAACTCATTTAATTTTTCCTCTGTAAGGCCTTGCTTCGCAGCATATACTCCAATATCTTCCATAACCTGCAGGATAGGTCGTGGTTCAGAAACCCACAGATCGATAAGCTGTGTAAGCTCCAATTTTTTGTCTTCGGATAATGAATTTATTCTTTCCGCTGTATCGTTCTTTACCTGTAATGTAATAGCTTTCATGGGTCGATCAATTGATATTACAAATATACGAAATATTAAAATTGGGGCAAATAATTAAAGATAAAAGCTTTCAGGGAGCAAATCCTGATACGTTCTTTGAAAAGATAATCATCAGAAGAAGGTGTAATGACATAGTTCATCGGTGCGTTTAAATCTTCAAAGGCGATGAAATTGCCTTTGGACAGTTGTGGCGAATTGGAATATTTGATTTCGGCAGTAGCAACAACGGTTAACCCCTTGGTAATTACCAGATCGACTTCAGCTCCATTGTGCGTCCGGTAAAAATATAGGTCCAACTGATTCTTTTTTAAAGCCTGTATTTGATTGATCACAAACGATTCCCATGAACTTCCGACAATCGGATTTCCTGAAAGGCTGTTAAGATCGGTAACCCCAACTAAATGGTGGAGGATACCGGTGTCAGCAAGGTAAACCTTGGGTGTCTTGACCAAACGTTTTGATATGTTCCACGAAAAAGGGTGAAGGCTCTTTAATAAAAACGCTTCTTCCAGAAAGTCAACGTATCGTTTGATGGTTGGTGTAGATACTCCAAGTGAATTCCCCAATGTGGTTGCATTAAACAGTTGTCCGTTTAAATGAGCCATCATCGTCCACAGATTACGGATGATTTTTGGCGAAGCATTTAGTCCCAACTGCAACAAATCGCGGTTCAGATAAGTACTGACAAAGTTCTCCATCCAACGGTACGCCAGATCATTATTTTTGGCAAACAGTACTTTTGGAAATCCACCCTTGATCCACAAGTCGTTCAGTGTGATGGTTTCAGGAGCTTCAAGGATATCGAATGGCTGCAATTGATGGTAGGCAATCCGTCCTGCCAGTGACTCTGAAGAATGTCGGATTAGCTCTGGTGAGGCTGAACCCAATAACAGAAATTGTCCAGGCTCACGGGTTTTGTCAACCAAAGCCCTTAGAAGTGGAAACAGTTCCTTTTTAATCTGAACTTCGTCAATGACAATTAGTTTATCCGAATGTTGTGATAAAAACAGCTCTGCCTCATTCAGCTTGAACAAATCCGACTGTAGTTCCAGGTCAAGATAAAGCGTTGGTTTGGAGGAATCAGAGATGATCTGTTCTGCCAAAGTTGTTTTGCCAACCTGGCGGGGACCAATGATGGATGCAACCGGGAAAAAACTCAGTGAATCCTTAATGTCCGTAAAGATTCTTCTGTTGATCATGTTTTATGAGATTTAATTTTAAATTTTCATGGCAAATATACTAATTAATCCATGAAAATTTAAAATCAAATTTTAAAATTTCATGGATAGATTAAAATATTTTAGATTGATAGTTCTGAAATAAAATACATTATAAACTATTTAAATTGCTGAATATGATTCAATTATCGCACATTAACAAGTATTACGACTCCAAATTTCAACGCACCTATGTTTTGAAGGACATCATGCTCGATGTTAAAGAAGGGGAATTCCTGAGCATCATGGGCCCAAGCGGATCTGGAAAGTCAACTTTACTGAATATCATTGGTTTGCTGGATGCCCCTTCAGACGGTAAATATGAACTGTTTGACAAATCGGTCCTTGAGCTCAAGGAGAAAGCCAAAGTGGATTACCACCGCAATTTTATGAGCTTTATTTTCCAGGCCTACCACCTGATCGAAGAGATGACCGTTTATGAGAACATCGAAACTCCGCTGATCTACAAAGGGGTAAAGAGCCGAGATCGTCAGGCAATGGTGGCAGACTTACTCGACAGGTTCAATATGGTAGCAAAAAAAGACCTTTTCCCGCAGCAACTTTCGGGAGGGCAGCAGCAATTGGTCGGCATTGCAAGGGCAATTATCAGTAAACCAAAGCTTTTATTAGCCGATGAACCTACGGGAAACCTTCATACCACTCAGGGGGAGATGATCATGGAGACCCTCAAAGAATTGAATAAAGAAGGGATGACCATTATCCAGGTCACCCACAATGAAAGGTTTGCGGGATATGGCAAACGGATCATCAGATTAGAAGACGGAAATATCCGATCCAATAATATAATCTTATAATTCAATGGATTATGAAATACTTAAAAATCAGCCTGTTTCTATTCTTATTGGTTGGCACTTCCTGTCACCGCAACAAGATGAAAACCGACAAAAATGCGTTGGTTAACCAGATCCTAACGGAAGAAGAACAATTGGCTCAGCGAGAAAAACTTCGCGTGGAACAAGAGAAACAATTGGCCGACTCGCTTGCCAAATTGCCCAAAGGGTTCAGGTTTAAGGAAGACAGGAGTGTTGATCCGCAGAAACCTCCTGTTGTGATCGACATTGCAGGAAGCCTTGAAAACATCGCGGAGGTCAAACTTTCAGATGTGGCATCCGACATCAAATATATCAGAATGGACAAGGTTCCGGATCTTAACCTGCCATCAACGATGAAGTACAAATACTATATGATGGACAACTACATCGTCGCACTGAATATTTACGGAACTCATCTGTTTTCAAAAGAAGGCAAATATATAAGGACAATTGTCAAAAGCGAGATTACAGGTGCTGAATATGATGTGAAAGACAACCGGCTAAAAGTCTGGATGGATTATACTTTGATTGGTGGCGGGACATCTGTCTGGTCACGTGGCAACAGCTTGTTTTATACTTATATAAATAACATTACCAGTCAGTACTACATCATGGAATATGACTGTACTCAGGATCAGCCAACACCCGGAAATGGTTTCGAACCTGAAAATCAGAACGGGATTACAGGTCTTGGAAAAGTGCTGATAGACATGAACCATGGGAAAACTACACCACCTGCACCACGCAAACATCAGGGGATGTGGAGCAATAGCCCTGAGGGAATATATGAAACAATGGGTGTTTTTTCACCCGACCGCAATACATATGTCAACAGCAATAGAAGAAATAAAGATATGTTGGGGATACTTAATCTGCGGGGTGATACACTTGCTTTGTTTGTTAAACTGGAACAATTGAAAAACTATACGAAATCGTTGATGCGCGGAACCGACGGGGGAACGCAATATGAAAAGGGGGGTGACTACTTTTTCCGGACCGATTTTAACGATACTATTTTTCAGGTCGTCCCGCCTAACCGGATCATACCCGTTTATGTTTTTAACCTTGGAAAATACAAAGTGAGTAAACAGGAGGGTGTCGATCCGGGTGTAAGCCTTGAGGGAAAGATCATTCCACAGGAATTTGCTGATACAAAGGATTACCTGTTTCTGACATTTACTAAGGATAATTATGATTGTCCGAATACGCGTAAAAACAAAAGTGTCAAAATTTATTCTGCCCTGTTCTCAAAAAAGAATGGGAAGTTGCAGATTGTTAAGAGTGATCCACTTGATTATGAGGCATCTATTCTTGAGAACAATTTGGATGGTGGTTATCCTGTCTGGCCATTATCGTATATGGTTGGCAATAAGGGTGAATTGATGCTTTCGCTGAAAGGAAACAACCTGAAATCATGGGTCAAAGGTGCGCCCTTTCAAAAATCAACAGCACCTGCTGATAAAAAGGAAAAGCTCAAGCAATTTGCCAGTTCTGTTGGCGATCAGGACGATATTTTAATGATTGTACAGTAAATCAGATTGATATGAACTACTACTTAAAATCGACAATCAGGAACTTGTCCAAAAAGCCGGTCTATTCATTGATCACGTTTGCCGGATTTACACTCGGGATTGCTGCCGGATTACTCATTTATTTATGGGTTTTCAATGAGCTCAACACCGATAAATTCCATCCCGGGTTCGATAGGATCTACCGTGTTTTGACACTTTCAAAACAGGGTGAAGAAATCGTGGAATCTCCTAATTGCTATCCTGCTGTGGCCCAGACCATGAAAGGTGCGTATCCACAAATTGAAAGTGCTGCCTATATCAGTTTCAGTTCCGAGGATTCACCCCTGAAATTGGAAGGGGGCAGCGAGAAAATTGAAGCCAGGAGTTGCACGGCAAATGAAGATTTCTTCAAGATCTTTTCCGGTTTTCAATTTCTGGAGGGCAAACCTGAAACCGCTTTTACTGAAGCCAACAACATTATCCTATCCGAAAAGGTAGCCCTGAAATTGTTTGGCGAAAAACCTGCCCTAGGCAAAAATGTTGTCAGCGATAAGTATTCTACTGAAATATATACAGTTAGTGGGGTTGTGCGAATTCCTGAAAATAGTCACCTCGATTTTGGGTACATGGCTTCGGGGAAAAGTAGCAGATTGGGCGATGTCGCGAATAGCTGGCAGGACAAGGGATGGTCACGGGTTTACATCAAACTTGCCGAAAATGCCGAAATCAACGATCAGTTTCTTTCATTGATCAGCAACCACATCAACCGGTATTCGAGGTTTACGGATAAGCTAATCTTTCAGCCTATTTCCGATATCCATCTGTATTCTGATTATGAGTCGTTTCTGGACAAGAACCTAAGCAGTTACAAATACGTCTGGATCTTTTCCGGATTGGCGCTGCTCATTATCCTGATGGCGTCGTTCAATTTCTCGGTCCTATCAGTTGCACGTGCATCAGAACGTTCGACCGAAATCGGGATCAAAAAAGTAAATGGTGCCGACCGTTTCCACCTGTTGAAACAGTTTATGGGCGAGTCGATCATTCAGGCAATTGCAGCAACACTTCTAGCTATATTCTTGATCTGGCTGTTGTTGCCCTGGTTCAATCACCTTTCGGGAAAGGAACTCCATCTTGTTTTTTCGATCAAATTAACATTCAATTTGTTATTAATCACGTTGCTAACGGGTATAATTTCAGGTGCTTATCCTTCGCTGTTCCTTTCATCGCTAAACCCGACCGGAATTTTCAGGGGTGGCAGCATCACAGGTTCCAGGGCAGGATTTATCCGGTTGTTGGTAACTGTTCAGTTTACGATCGCCATTTTCTTTATGATTGCCACCTCTTTTTTTATCAAACAGCTCAACTATGTCAGGACCAAAGACCTTGGGTTGAACCACCAGAATATTGTGGTCATCCCGACAGGTTTGTGGTACGACAACAAGTCTTTCAAGGATGAACTGCTAAAGAACCCAAATATCCAGGGTGTTTCGGCCAGCGTTTATGCACCGGTTGATTTTGAATGGAAATCCACGATTGCATTGAACCATCAGGGAGTAATTGATAGTCTGAACGTTTCACAATTTTGGGTGGATGAAGATTTTGCCAAAACCTACCAATTGGAAGTTGTGAAAGGTCAGTTTCTGCAAATGGATTACAGTGCCTACTGGAAAGAAAATGAAAAAGCAGGAAAAAGAGGGAAAGAAGAGAAGGATAATGCTGTTTCCATTCCCGTTGTGATCAACGAAACTGCCGAAAAACTGCTTGGGTTTGCCGATCCGATCGGACAGCGGTTTGGTGAAAATGTGATCGTCGGGGTGGTAAAAGATTTTCATTTCCGCCCATTACAGTATCCAATCGGACCGGTGATCCTTTCGAATAATCCTGAAAATATCATGACAATGAACGTAAAAATATCGCCGGAAAACAAGTCCGAATCATTAAAATATATACGTGATGTTTATGGGAAATACCGCGACCAACGCAACCTTTCGTACAGTTTCTTTGATGATTTGCTGAACGAAAAATACAAGGAAGAGGTGCAGCTTAAAAATATGTCAGTGGCTTTTTCTATCCTCGCGATCCTCATTTCGGTTTTGGGGATTTTGGGAATGGCCGTTTTTTCAATCGACCGGAGGGTCAAGGAGATCGGTATCCGTAAAATCAACGGGGCCAAAGTTTCGGAAGTGATGGCGATGCTCAATAAGGACTTTGTAAAATGGGTTTTGATCTCTTTTGCAATTGCCTCACCCATTGCAGGATACGTCATGGTAAAATGGCTTGAAAATTTTGCATATAAAACAACCCTGTGCTGGTGGGTTTTTGCTTTGGTGGGGTTGTTGGCATTGATAATTGCTATAATCACTGTAAGTTGGCAAAGCTGGAAGGCTGCAACAAGGAATCCAGTAGAGGCATTGAGGTACGAATAGCATGGGGCAAGGGGTAATGGGGCATGCGGCATAGGGCAGGCCGGTAGATTGAGGTCAATAAATTTGCCCATAACACTTAATTGGTAACCACGTTAAAAAAAATGATTTTGAAAATTAGGTTATAAACCTCAACTATTCACAATCAAAGAAAAGGTTAACTTTGAAACAAAAAAAGAGGGTCATGATAATTGAACGGACAGAAAAAGAAGTTATTATTAGGTTACCATCCTATGTGGACACAAATGGTTTGCAGAGATTTGTGGATTACCTTGCTTATAAGGAGGCAACCGCGTTGTCGAAAGCAAATCAATCGGCTGTTGATATTTTGGCAAAAGAAATTAAAAAAGGATGGTGGGAGATAAACCGTCGCCGCCTTGTTAAATGAAAATAGTCGTTGAAACCAATATTATATTCAGTGCATTGCTAAATTCGAATACTACGATCGGGGATCTTTTATTAAGCCCAGACAAGTACTTTGATTTTTACAGTTGCAATTACATGCGTTATGAAATTCAAAAGCATTGGCCACGGCTTAAAAATATCTCTAAGTTATCTGATGAACAACTTGAGATTTCCTACTCGCATCTTCTTTCAAGACTAAAATTTATCAATGAAGAAATAATTCCTGTAGAAATCTGGTTAGAAACTGAAAAAAATATAAAAGACATTGATATAGATGATATCGATTTTGTGGCGTTGACAAAATTTTTACGGGCAACATTATGGACAGGAGATAAGATTCTTTATAATGGCCTAAAGAAAAAAAACTTCATAAAAATTATTAATACTCCTGGATTACAATCGCTTAGTTTTATTAAAAGTGGGAAATAGGTATTTGGCTGTAGGTAATAATTTGCGAGGCAGCACCTAAAATTCAAAGGTTGGTATGAAAAGCCCCCTGCTTTAGTTTGGAAGTAATCATCAGGACAAATGAACCGAACCCTTGAATGTAGATTGCAATAAAAGTCCGAATTTTAAATAAGCATCTCTGCAATGATTTCAACTTGTATTTAATTGAATTTCAATATAATATGTACTAAGTAAAATAAATTTGATAAGCGGTCAAACATTATTTCACATTTTTCCAACCTTGATAGCCATCGTTTGAACGCCTGCCAAAACCTTATTTGCCTTTTTTTATTGTATAACTAAAAGTCAACCAAGCCCTTAATCCTTCCCATTTTGGGACAACGGCCTTTCCGGTTTCGGTATTCGACATTGTTTTGTCCTTATTATCAGATAAATAGAATGCTTTTGCCCCCATTGGGAATGAATACCCTATATTCATCCCGAAAGTAAAGAACATGATCGGATAAGAAATACAAATTCCAGGTTCAAGTGAGAAACTTTTAGCCTTTAAATTGAATTTTTCGTTGATCAGCAAACTATCTGCAACGTTGAAATATTCGTCGGTGCTTAACCTTGTTGTCGATTTTTCGGCAGATGTATAAAACGACACTTGTAATGTATTGATTTTCACTACTTCAACTTCAGCATAAATCCCCGGCGATATCGCATTGACGTTCATATCAAACCTATATTCCCCCGAATAATCCTTAACCGAGATTCTTGACCCTGTCGATTGGTAGGAGAGGCTTGCGCCGATGCTGATCCGATTGAATTTTACCAGAATTGCGGGGCGGTAAGTCCAATATGGTGGAAAGTCTGAAACGACCTTTGCTTCAAAAGGCAACGTTTTTAAGAGCGATTGATTTAAACCTTTAAGATCCGACATTGAATAGTTCCCTATCCCGGTCTGAAACATCAGGTCGTACTCTTGGGATTTTGCCTGAAGTGAAATGACCAGCATTAAAATTACAATCGGAGCTATTTGTTTCATTTTTATTTATTGGATAAAGTAGATCACCCCTTTGGTACTGATGATGGCATGGTTGGTCAAAATACAGCTTTGCATACACTGTTGTGCATTCATATTCACAGGGACCTGGCTGACAAATGTCCCATCTTCAAGTTTTCGAACTTTCAGATAACCTGCGTTGTAAGAGAGTATCTCCTGGTTCAAAAAATCAATATTGACAAGGTTTGGGTCATTTAAGGGATATTGTGCAATTGTCGAAAAGTCGGCGCAGCTTTTGATCGTAATGGTTGTTCCATCATAAAGAACTAGCCTATTGGGATTTAATGCATCAAACTGGTAGTATTGCGGAGCGGTAGTTTGTAGCGTGCTCCAGATTTCGGTGAACTGACCGTTTGAAAAATGGAGGAGCTTTAAATTGTAATTCTTTGCAAAAATGTAATCGCCATTCGAAGAAGCCATTACATCATTTGGGTAGAAATATCCCGTATTGTAATATCCCAATTGGGTATCATTAATAAAATCATAAACATAAAATCCATGCGTATCGTTCAGGATGATTGCAGTTCCGACATCGGAAACCGGAATCTGGGGGAAATAGTATTGCCCTGACAGAACCCTTACATCCCGGTTTATAGAATGTTGAAAATCAGCAGTATTCATAAACCTTACGGTACCAGTACAAAAATTATGGGGACTGATATACTTACCTGCCGGGGAGACTTGATAGCTTGTAAATTCACTGGAGCATGAAGTTGCGGCGGATTGGACCCGGTCCAGGATTCTTTTTTGCGACAGTGAATATTTGTATAGGCTATCGTAACCTGCTGTATAAATGAATTCATCCTTACTTACAGCGTGTGGAATAAAATAGCTTTCGTTTTCAAACCGTTTAAGGGAGAAGCCCAATGTCATCGCCTGGTACAGATCGTATTTATAGGTATAGATGAGATTTGCCTTGAAACTATTGGCACGTGGGACCACTTTCAGGATGAGGGCAATGTCATCACCAAAAAGGGCATTTGTGACAACATATGAAGTATCGTTGACATATTGGGTCGATTTAACTACCTTATAATTCATACCATTTGCATCGCTTTGCCTTACCTCATATTTTTGTAATGCATTGTAATATTTGCACTTGTCCCAGCTAAATACATACTTGTTGTCAGCGGATGCAACGAAGTGGACTTTTGGAAATTGAGCAGCTACATCAAGATAACCCCAGCGTATTCCGGTACCATCCCTCCTGACAGCCATTACTTCATACCGCGTCCCTTCTCCGATGTAGGTGCTGTCGATGAACGTAGTCGATATGGTATGCGACATGGCCTTGTCATAATCGTTCCTGTAAACAATAAATTCTTGCAGGTCAGATCCAAGATATCCAGTCCAGGCAATTTTCAGGAAACCATTCTCAAAGGTTGAAGTCAATTGCGCATAGAAATTTTTTATGACGATGATCTTCCATGAGTTCGTTAAGGAATAGGTCTCAGCACCAACAATATCGGCAAGACTTCCGGTTGCAGAATTTGTAACAATTTGGACAGTAGCCGTATGCATTCCTTCAGAAAGATTTCTGTGATCAATATAGAAATATCCACTGTCAGCTTCCACCATCGATTTTTCAGTTTGGTCAATAAAAAACCTTACTGACTTGATCTGATGGTTCGGGCTTTTAAATTTGAATTTGATGCTCTTGTCATCATAAATGTAAATGGTTTCTTTGTCAAGATCCAATGCAACCATTTGTATTTCAGGGGTTACATTTTCTTTGACAGGTTGGATATAGATTTGGGTTGTTTCATATTTGCAGGCATACGACAAAACCATCGTCAGGATAGCAAACAGAAATCCAGTCACATTTTTTTTCATAAAATTATACAATGATAATAATTTGAGGCAAAGGTAACCTTTTAAACGGAGGGGATGTATGTTTCCAAATCAATAATTTGAAATCCAAAAAAATACCAACATCTTTGTTGTACAAATTTTAAAGACAAAACATCAAATTAATAATCAAAAAATGAAAACACTCTTAATTACCCTTGTTGTATTTTTTATCCTCAACCTCGCATTTGATTGCCAGGCACAAACTGCAAAGCCTACTCCAACTCCCGACCAAATTATTGCCAACCTCAAAGCGGAAAACGATCGGTTGAAAAGCGATTGGGCCAATCTTGGACGTTTTCGCGATGACAACAAAAAAGTTGGTTTGCCTGCAAAAGGTGAAAAACGGGTTGTCTTTATGGGCAACTCCATAACAGAAGGTTGGATCAGGTCAAGGCCCGATTTTTTTGCCGGGAAACCTTACGTCAACAGGGGGATCAGCGGCCAGACCACACCCCAGATGGTTATCCGTTTCAGACCCGATGTGGTCAACTTGCAACCTTCTGTAGTCGTGATACTTGCAGGAATCAACGATATCGCCGGAAATACAGGTCCTTCGACCCTCGAAATGATCGAGGACAATTTAATGGCAATGGCAGAAATGGCAAAAGCCAACAAAATCAAGGTCGTAATGTCTTCGGTACTTCCGGCATTCGATTTTCCCTGGAGGCCGGGAATGCAACCTGCAGAAAAGGTGATCCAGTTGAATACCTGGATTAAAAAGTACGCCGAATCACATGGATGCATTTACCTCGATTATTTTACTTCAATGGTAGATGAGCGCAAAGGGTTGCCAGCCAAATACAGTGGCGACGGAATCCATCCGAACAAGGAAGGATACCTTGTGATGGAGCCGTTGGTTGAAAAAGCCATCCATCAGGCACTGATCAAATAACCTTGATTTAGGCCCAAAACCCTTGTATCAGCTGTTCATACTAAACCTCAGTGTGAACCTCATTTTCCTGTCTTTTTAAACCTTTGGAAAGAATAATTGTCTTAGTGATGCTTTAGATAATCTGAAGCTTTGCTAAGAGGAAAATCGATTTCCCGTGTAACGATGACTCTTGTAAAATACTACAAACTAATTAAATAAAAAAATGGAAACATCCCGATTTTCTTTGGTCAAAATGAAACCTGTGTTTCGTTTTGCGGTTCTGGTTTTATTGGTTTTAACCTCTGGTTCAAATTCGTTCGGTAAAAAAGTTGTTCAGCCGGTTTTGGGGTATCGTAGTGTTAACATTTTGAAAATAGGGAACCTCGAATTCAAGGATCTCAACAGGAATGGACAATTGGATAAATATGAAGATTGGCGGTTATCACCTGAAGAAAGAAGTGCGGATTTGCTTTCAAAAATGACTGTTGAGCAAAAGGCAGGCTTTATGTTGATCAACACAGTCTCCATGATCGGTGCAAGAAAAGCTGAAGCTGAAGGTTTGGTTGCCAGCGATTTTAATGAAACAAGCCAGGGTCAGGGTGGCTTCGGGGGAGGAGCCCCTGGTGGTAGGAGAGAAGGCCGAAGTCAGCCAACCACAGGAGTTGGTGCTGTTCTTGCCAATATGAGTGGCGGTGGGGGTATCACCAAATTTGTCAAGGAGTACAACAATCGCCATTTTATTTTTAGGATGAACGAAAGTGCAAAAAATACTGCCGAATGGGCAAATAAGTTGCAGGCACTTTGTGAAAGTCAGCCCTTGGGAATCCCCGCCATTATAGCGTCTAATCCACGGAATAATATTACTGTCAATGCATCACTGGGTACAAGCGCGGGAGCGACCATTTTTTCGACCTGGCCGGGCGAATTGGGCTTGTCTGCCATGCACGACCTGAAATTGACAAGGGAATTTGCAGATATTGCGCGTCAGGAATGGCTTGCAGTTGGGTTGAGGAAGGGGTATATGTACCAGGCGGATCTTTCAACAGAGCCAAGATGGTCTAGGATCAACGGAACATTTGGGGAAGATGCGGAATGGGTCGCAAAAATGGTCACACAAATCATCCTGGGTTTTCAGGGAGAAAAACTGGGTTCCGGTTCTGTTGCATTGACAACCAAGCACTTTCCTGGAGGTGGTTCAGGAGAAGGTGGACAGGATTCACACTTTGAATGGGGCAAAAAAGAGGTCTATCCCGGGCATATGTTTGAAAATAACCTGATTCCCTTTAAAGCCGCGATAAAAGCAGGCACTTCGGCCATAATGCCTTATTACTCCCTTCCATCCGGTACCCAATATGAGGAGGTCGGGTTTGCATTCAACAAGGGTGTCATTACTGATTTGCTCAGGAACAAAATGGGATTCAAAGGAATCATTAACTCTGATACAGGTCCCCTTACTGGTATGCCCTGGGGCGTAGAGACCCTCACCAAACAAGAGCGTTACAAGAAAGCAATTGAGGCAGGTGTCAATATTTTCTCAGGGGAATCGGATCCAGCAATGCTGATTGAAGTGATCAATAAGGGAATGGTCGATATGAAATACATTGACAACTCCGTTCTACGACTTCTCAACGAAAAATTTCAGATGGGATTGTTTGAAAATGCCTATGTTGATGAAAATGCGGCGACCGCAATTGTAAACAATGCAAAATTTAAGGAACGGGCCGATCTGGCACTCCGTAAATCCATTGTCCTTTTGCAAAATGAAAACAAGGCATTACCGGTACAATCGAAAACAAAAATCTATTTTGAAACTTACTCTAAAAGTTCAAGGGATAAATTGTCCGAACCAGGATCTGTTTATAATCTGAATGATAACAGGTATCCTGTTACATTCGTAAAATCCCCGGAAGAAGCAGATGTTGTGCTTTTATGGCTAATACCTGCCGGAAATTCGCTTTTTGGTTCTACCGGGGCACCTGTATCTGTTTCATTGTCAAAAAGTTCTGTAGATGTGGACTATGTTAATAAGCTAACGGCGAAGAAACCGACCATTCTGGTCATGAGCTACACGAATCCATGGGTAATCAATGAGATTTACAACGACAAAACCAAAGGCAACATTAAAGCCGTCCTGGCAACGTTTGGGACAACTGCCGATGCACTTCTGGATGTAATCACCGGAAAGTTTAACCCAACTGGCAAAATGCCTTTTTCAACACCAGTTTCCGATGAAGCCGTCACCAATCAGAAAGAGGACGTTCCGGGTTATCTTGAAGGGAAAGGCTATGCGTTGTTCAATTGTGGCGATGGAATCAGCTATAAATGAGGGTAATAATTAAAAGAGTTTTAGGTTTTTATCTCATCTGATTTGAATCCCGTTAAGGATACAATATCGGTAGAAAATTCAATATTTACGAGGGGATTCGTCCCGGAAGGGACGAAATCTCCCATTTTAACAAATTAGTTCAATGAAAAAACTATTCTTTTTTGTCATGGCAGTTTTTGCAATGCAAAGTTTTGACCTATTTGCCCAGCAAGCTTTATGGGGCGGCCCCCAAATTGTATCTCCCGAAGTCAGGGACGACAAAACGGTGACCTTCCGTTTTCAGGCACCCAATGCCAAAGAGGTGAAAATATCGGGCGACTGGATGCCTGCTGGTCAGGATTGGAAACCTGGATCAGAAGCAATGACCAAAGGCGAAAAAGGGATCTGGACTTATACGACGGCGGCCATGCCATCCGATTTGTATGGTTATTCTTTTACTGTTGACGGTCTGAAAACCACCGACCCAAACAACGTTTACCTGATCCGCGACGTGGCATCGGTCACAAATGTGTTTATTGTGAAAGGGGATAAAGGCGATTTGTACAGTGTGAACAAAGTGCCTCACGGAACAGTATCGCGCCAATGGTACAACTCTCCCGGAAACGGAATGGAACGACGGATCACGGTTTATACACCTGCAGGTTACGAAACATCCAAAGAAAAATACCCGGTCTTGTACCTGTTGCACGGTATGGGCGGTGACGAAGAAGCCTGGATTGCCTTGGGCCGTACTTCCCAAATCCTCGATAACCTGATTGCTCAGGGGAAAGCAAAACCCATGATCGTGGTGATGTCGAATGGGAACGTGGCACAGGAAGCTGCTCCCGGCGAATCGAGCATTGGCTATTACAAACCTACCATGCAGTTACCCAATACGATGGATGGCAAATTCGAGGAGACCTTTATGGACGTGGTCAAATTTGTGGAAAGCAACTATCGCGTAAAAGCTGAAAAATCGGGACGTGCCATTGCTGGTCTATCTATGGGCGGATATCATTCACTTCACATTTCAAGGTATTATCCCAATACTTTCGATTACGTAGGTTTGTTTTCTGCAGCAATCATTCCAAATGACAAAGTCAAATCAAAAGTTTATGAAAATATTGACGAAACGTTGAAAGCCCAGTTAAAAAACGGATATAAACTTTATTGGATAGGGATTGGCAAAGCCGATTTTCTGAATAAAAATGTAAAGGAGTTTCGTGAAAAACTGGATGGCATAGGCATGAAATATACTTACTGCGAAACCGAAGGTGGCCATACCTGGACCAACTGGAGGGTTTACCTTTCGGAATTTGCACCGCTGTTGTTTAAGTAGGAATTGAGGTCAATTCTGAAAAATAATTAAGTCAGATTATTGATAAACAATTAATTAAATGATATGACCAGAATTCTGATTCTATTGATGCTCCCTCTGATTTTGGCCTTTGCACCGGTTCAAAAGGGCAAAACTATTCAAAAGGGGAAAACCATTCACAAGGGGAAAATAGCTCAACAGGCAAAACCTGTTCAGAAGGGAAAACCGATTGAAGTGAACAGCGTGAAAACCGATGCCGGATTGGTTTCCGGAATAACAACCGGTGATCAGGTTGTTAAAGTATTCATGGGCATCCCGTTTGCAGCACCACCTGTAGGTGATTTGCGATGGAAAAGTCCACAGCCTGTTCATTCATGGGATGGGATCAAGTCCTGCAACACTCCTCCAGCTTCGGCGATGCAGGCACCTCCAAAGCCATTTATGTGCTGGTCGAAGGAATTTATGGCCCCCGAATCTCCATTGAGTGAAGACTGCCTTTATCTGAATGTTTGGACCACTGCGAAATCGGATGTTGAAAAACTACCTGTGATCGTTTGGATCCATGGTGGGGCATTTACAGGCGGATCTGGGACTGTCCCTCTTTACAATGGTGAAGGGATGGCAAGGAAAGGTGTCGTTTTTGTGACGATCAATTACCGCCTCGGGATATTCGGGTTTCTGGCCCATCCGGATCTTTCTGCCGAATCCGAAAACAAGACTTCCGGCAATTATGGAATCCTTGATCAGATTGCTGCCCTAAAATGGGTGAAAAAAAACATTGCCGCTTTTGGGGGCAATCCCGACAATGTTACAATTGCGGGACAATCGGCCGGATCGTTCAGTGTCAATGCACTTGTCGTTTCTCCATTTGCCAAAGGTTTGTTTCATAAAGCAATAGCCCAAAGTGGTGGAATGTTTGGAAAGAACCTTTCTTTGAGCAATTCGTTGCAGGATGCCGAAAGGGCCGGAGTAAAGCTGACCCAAAAATTGGGTTTGACCTCGATCTCCCAACTTAGGGCAATAAAGGCAGACTCATTGTTGAAAATCCAGGGCCGTTTTGGTTTAACGGTCGATAACATTGTACTCCCGCCACCTTCTGAAACTTTCACCGCCGGCAAACAAAATGATGTTCCTTTACTGACCGGCTGGAATGCCGACGATGGTGTTTCTTTTGGCCCTTCGCCATCTGCTGAAAAATTCAAGGAAAATGCAAAAAAACAATATGGTGAAAAAGTTGAAATCTTCCTGAAACTTTTTCCTGCAAATACTGAAGATGAAGCCAAACAATCGCAAAAGTTGATTTCACAATTGAATTTTGGTTGGAACAACTATACCTGGGCGAGGATGCAAAATGTGTATGGCACTGGTAAAGCTTACTTGTACTACTTCAAGCGTGTTCCACCAGGGGAACCCAACTATGGTGCTTTCCATTCGGCTGAGTTTGGCTATGCTTTGCACACCTTGAAATTCTGGGACCGTCCGTTTACGGCTGTTGATTATAAACTTGAAGAAGCTATGAGCAGTTACTGGGCTAATTTTGCCAAAACTGGCAATCCAAATGGGAATGGATTACCGATGTGGCAGAACTTCGGAGTCAACAGGCCGGTTATCATGGAGTTGGGAGACCAAATTAAAAGTTCGCCACTTTTACATCAGGATCAACTCGATTTTCTAACCAAAGTGAATTAATGTCTGGGGCATTGCTCCAATTTATGAAAACCGGCAATCCTAATAAGGGTGGCCTTCCTGAATGGAAAGCCTATACAACTGGGAAAGGGGAAACGATGGTTTTAACCGATCAACCGGAGTTGAAAAATGACCCGGATCGTGAAGCAAGAAAATTAATTTGAACTAATAAAGGGGCCGGAATAAATCCGGCCCCTCTCTTTTTACTGAAAACAAACACTATTCTGAACTAATCGGTCTCATTATAAGCCATTTCATTGTGTTGGGTAAGATCAAGTCCGTAACTTTCTTCCTCTTCCGATACACGGATACCCAAGGTCTTTTCAACAATTTTGAAGATAACTGCAGTAAGTACACCTGAATAGACCAGAGTACTGAGAATTGCAATCACCTGGATCCACACCTGATGTGTATTGCCTGAAAAGGCTCCACTGTAGGCAGATTGGATAACGGGTGTTGCAAAAAGCCCTGTTGCAAGCGCACCCCAGATCCCGCCAATTCCATGCACACCAAATGCATCCAGAGAGTCGTCATATCCCAATTTCGCCTTGACCACACTGACCATGAAGAAACAGAAAACAGATACAAGTAAACCGATAATGATAGCACCGGTCACATCGACAAATCCAGCTGCAGGGGTAATGGCAACCAAACCAGCTACAGCACCCGTACAAATACCGACAACCGTTGGTTTCTTGTTGATAAACCAGTCAAGGAGTGCCCATGAAAGCGCTGCTGAAGCTGCAGCAATGTGTGTGACAAGAAAAGCACTTGCGGCAAGGCCATCAGCTGCCAATCCACTTCCGGCATTGAAACCAAACCAACCAAACCACAACAGGGCAGCTCCAATCACAACCAGAGGTACATTATGAGGGACAGTAATGTGTTGACCAGCCGGGAGTTTCCTTTTGCCCAACATGACAGCAGTAACCAATGCAGCTATACCAGCATTGATATGGACAACTGTTCCACCTGCAAAGTCGAGTGCACCTAATTTGAACAACCATCCGTCAGCTGACCAAACCCAATGGGCTACAGGATTGTAAACTAAGATTGCCCAAGCAACAGTAAAGATCAAAAAACCACGGAATTTAATTCGTTCTGCAAATGCCCCAATTATCAAAGCAGGTGTTATTACTGCAAACATGCACTGAAACAAGATAAAAATAAGATGTGGAATTCTCTCAGTAGCCTGGGATATATAATAAGGGCTAACATCATTGATGCTGATGCCTTTCAAAAATGCCCAGTCAAACCCTCCGATGAAGGGTGCCAGAAAACCTGTTGATGAACCAAATGCATTGCTGTACCCGAATGCGACCCATTCAAGACTGATCACTGCGGTTATGATAAAACACTGCATCAAAACGTTAAGGATATTTTTACTACGGACCAAACCGCCATAGAAAAGCGCCAATCCAGGGATGGTCATCAACATAACAAGGGCAGTTGCAACGATCATCCATGCGGTATTGCCAGCACTGATAAAAGGAACGGGAGTAGCTGCAGCAGCAGGGGCAGCAGTCTGAGCAAAGGAAACAACCGGCAAAACCATTGACAATCCAATTGGTAAACCTATATATCTTAAATACTTTTTAATCATGGCTTTAATTTTTAGTCTTTTATATTTTATCATACAACGATTCGTCACCACGGTCACCTGTCCTGATACGGATCGACTGCTCAATTTGGGTCACAAAAATCCGTCCATCGCCACTTTCACCAGTAAAGGCAGACTTAAGAATGGCATTGATTGATTTTTCGAAATTGATGTCCCTGACTACAAATGAGACATACATCCGGGCCACTGCATTCACGTCATAGGCAATTCCCCTGAAAATAAGTCCTTGTCTGGCTGTTCCCTGTCCTTTTACTTCCCACCAGGAGAGAAAGTCGATGTCTGCTTCATGTAATGCGACACGTACTTCTTCAAATTTGGATTTTCGTACAATAGCCTCAATTTTCTTCATAGCGATAAAATTTTGAATTAATAAAAACAGGAATTGGCTTTTCCTGAAGACTAAATTTTTAAAATAATTTGTACTGGCAAAAATAATTTAATAATTTTAAATACCCATAAAATAATGGGGTAATATTTGAAATAAAACACAATAAGTTAACATAGAACCTAAAATATATGGGGTATTAAGCGAATAAATGTAAAAAAATATAAAGTAGCCCCATTTTGTAATTTACGGTTCTTATTTTTCGGATCGAAAAAAAGAGGCCTATCTTATGATAAGCCTCTTTACCCAAAGGGTTCATTGAACTTTTAGACAAGGTAGATCGGGATTATCCCGGTATAAATTCTCAAATTATTGATCTCCGAACTGTATTTTGCCAGGATACAATGCTGCACTAATCCTTGTTGTACATCGAATCGTCGCCACTTTCGCCTGTACGGATTCTGTACGACTCTTCAATTGGCGAAACAAATATTTTTCCATCACCAACCTGACCTGTATAAGCTGTTTTTAAAAGACAATCCACTGTTTTTTTCAGGTTGATATCCCGGACTACGATAGTAAGTGTCCTGCGGGAAATAAATTCTGTGTCGTCAGATGTCCCTCTGTACGAGCCTTTCCGTTTTTTTTCGTTGCCGACCCCAACTGTTTCGTAGTAGGAGAAGAAATCTATGTCAATGGCATGAAGGGCCTCTTTTATCTCCTGGAACTTGGACACACGGATGATCGCTTCTATTTTTTTCATTTCAAAAATGTATTTAAGATATATCAAATTTAAAAATAACTAATCATACTTTTACTAGTCATGGTAAGCTTCTGCGCCATGTTCAAAGACATCAATACCACCTGTACCGGTTTCACCTGCTGCTTCGACTCGAAGTTTGTAAGGATAAGGCAATTTGCTAACGGCTAGCATCAACAACATAGAAACAGCAAAGGTTGCAACGGTAATTGTAAAACTTCCAATCGCCTGTGCTGTAAGAACATCAAAACCTCCACCGTAGAAAAGGCCGGTCACAGGGGCAGAGTTATCAGCACCTGTTGGACCTGTGGCACCATATTGTCCACTTGCAAATAGTCCAAGTGCCAGCGTTCCCCAAATACCATTAAAGCCATGGACAGAGACTGCCCCAACCGGGTCGTCAATCCTTAGGTATTCCATCAGGTAAATTCCACCAAAAACAATAACACCGGCGACTGCTCCAAGAGCGATGGATCCAAGCGGGGACACCCAATAACATGGGGCGGTTATGGCCACAAGTCCGGCCAGCAAACCGTTAACTGCAAACCCTGTGTCAAATTTTCCTTTGAAAGGACCGATCCAGAGTGCGCACAACAAAGCTGATAATGACCCGGCACAGGCAGCTAGGGTTGTATTGGCTGCAATTCGCCCAATTCCTTGAAAGTCCATGGCAGAAAGCGTGCTACCCGGATTAAAACCATACCAGCCAAACCATAGCAAAAAAGCACCTACTGCTGCCAATGGAAGGTTATGTGCTGCAGGCAAACCACCCCTGACATGGTCGTCGCGCAAAAATACACGGCCGATACGTGGTCCCAGAACTATGGCACCTGCCAATGAAACCACTCCACCAATGGTATGAACAACAGTGGAACCTGCAAAATCGCGGAAGCCCTGACCCAATGAAGCGTAGAAATGGTCCGGAGTGCCCATTAAGGCAAGGAAACCATCAGGACCCCAGGCCCAGTGGCCTATAATCGGATATATAAAAGCTGTTACACCGATACTGTAAATAATATCGCCACGGAAGCTTGTACGGCCAATCATCGCACCTGAAGTGATCGTAGAGGCGGTATCAGCGAATGCAAACTGAAAAATCCAGTGGGCCAATATGGCAACACCTGTTGCACCATAAGTATCAGGAACACCTTGCAGGAAAAACCAATGGTAACCAATAAATCCGTTGCCTTCGCTAAACATGAACGCATAACCAATTGCATAAAAGGAGATTCCGCAAATTGCTGTATCTAAAATACATTCAACCAGAATGTTGACACTTTCACGTTTTCTGGCAAAACCAGCTTCCAACATCACGAAACCAGCCTGCATCCCAAAAACCAAAAAGGCAGCCACAAGTGTCCATAGGGTATTGATCGTATTGATAACTGCTGTTTCATGAGGAGTATAGGTTTCGGCGGCCATTGCCTCAGTACCTAACATTCCAGGTAAAATCATCATTGCAAATACTACGAGAAGCAAACCAATCATTTTGCCTGCAAGAATTGTCACACCCAATTTCCAGTTTTTGGGTTTTGAAATGTTTTCGCTAATCCTGGCGAAAAATGGAGCCTCGGGAGGGCTAATCGCTCTTGATTTCATTTTGTAAATTTTTAGAGTGAATTATAAAGAGATGGCAACCACATAAAATATCTGTTCCTTATTGGGGTTCACGATAATTGAACCAGTAAGGGGTATTGAAAAGCTCTCGCTGAACTTAAGGTTTTTAGTTGTGGATATTCCAATGTTACAGACCTGGAAGGAGGCATCGTTGGTGTACCAGCCATCGCCTGCCCCAACAAAAAGTTTGACAGTTGAAAACTGATACCCTGCTTCGAAATATTTATCGTCACCCACTGACCCGGAAGCAGAATTGAATATATAGTTACCGCTTAAGCTGAATTTTCCAACTGCATATCCAAGGTTTGCTTCGAAAGCGTGTACTTTTTTCGCAAAAAGCATGGATGAATTGTAATGGTAATCGGTAACTCCCAGTGATAATCCCGACTTGAACGCATACGATGCAAATAGGTCAGCTTCCTGTGGAGCACCCGTGGTCAGATCGCCGGATCCCCATGCGCCAATCGAAAAACCACCATCAACATACTTTACGGTTGGCTGGATACTAAATAAACCTGCCTGTGAGCCTCTCCAGATGTAACTATTTACCAAATCTGCACCTGCTGTCCATGCACCTTTGGAATCTTGTGCCTTACTTGAGAAAGTTCCTGCAAGAAGGAATACAATTACGAACAAAATAGAAAATTTTTTCATGATGATCTTTTTTAAATTAAACAATAATATCGGTATTCAGAACTTTGTATCTTAATTTTAAATTTGAAGAAAAACAAATAAAATTTTTAATACCCCCTAATAAATTTATGAACATGGCTCAAAAGTATATTATATTTTCATCATACCCCCTAAAATATTCGATATATGGCTCAAAATAACATTAAATTAACAATGGAACCTAAAATGCAGTAAATATTCCTCAAAATTTGGCCTGGTTTGACAAAATGATATATTGTTGCTTTCAATATAGAATAAAGACAATATAGACATTCATATCATGTCATAATGTCAAAAAATATTAATATTATTGACATTGTGGTATATTAATTTATAGTTGGAGGAAAATGGTAGATGAGTGAAAGGGAACCATTTTTTATTGAACATATTTGCCAAAGGAGACGTTTACAATGAAATTAAATTGTAAATTTGAAAAAAGCATTTGCCAATGAAACGACATATAAAGAAACTGATTTGGTTTGGTATTCCGGTATTGATTGCTGTTTTTGTCTGGTGGAGATGGGACAATTGGTTCTCCAATGAACCCGAACCACTTTATGTCTCCTCGCCTATGCCTGACAGGATACTTCTCTCGTGGTCGGGCGACCCATTCAATTCACGAGATGTAACCTGGCAAGGGGATACCTTGGCAAAAGAGGGGTCACTGCAGATTTCAGGTGGATCAAATCCGGCAGATACCATATTGTATAGGTCCTCACCCAAAATCATAAGAACATCGGGTGGTGCGGCATCTTACTTTAGAGTTGCCTTAACAAAACTTTTACCCGGCCAAGCCTATCGTTACCGTGTCGCCAACGGGCCCAACTGGTCCGATTGGTTTACCTTTAAAGTTGACAAACCCACAAATGGTGCTTACTCTTTTATCTATATAGGTGATGTTCAGGATTCGGTGAACGGCGTTTCCGGCGAATTGTTTCACCGGGCTTATGCCAATCAGCCAGATGCGGCTTTTATGATGTTTATTGGCGATATGATCGAAAGGCCACACGATGCCTATTGGGGCGTATGGTTCAAGTCGGGCGGGACGATTTTCCAAACCCTTCCGATTATAGCATCTCCCGGCAATCATGAATATTATAAGGGATTGATCCAAACATTGGATAATCGGTGGATGGCCCACTTCCCGTTCCCACAAAACGGACCACCCAATTTTTTGGGACGTACCTGTTATTGGGATTATCAAAATACAAGGTACATTAGTATTGACAGCAACGGAATCCAAACGATCCCGTCTGCCCTCGAACATCGAAATTGGCTAAAATCCGTACTTGAAAGTACCCATCAAAGATGGATCGTTGTCATGATGCACCACCCGCTTTATTCCACAAGCCGTGGCCGTGATTACTTTTATTTCAGGTGGTTGTTCAAATCTTTATTCGATAAATACAATGTGGACCTTGTCCTTCAGGGACACGATCATGCCTACGGCAGGTTGGCCCATATTGAGAATTCAGAAGACAACCAAAAACAGGGGCCTGTTTATGTGGTCACCCACGCAAGCCCTAAATTGTACGATGTTGGTTTTTCCAAAAAAATGGATATGTTGGCAACAAATACCCAAATGTACCAGTTGCTTGATGTGACCAACGATTCGATCAGGTGCAGGACATATACCTATGATGGGACCTTCTTTGATGGATTTACGATCATTAAAAATGGCTCTGGAGACAAGTCTGTAAAAGAATACGCACCTTTGAACAGTGATAAATTCCTACAACCAACCAAGAGCTTTATCAGGAAAAGTTCAGAAAAAGAGCTCGAAAAGTACAAAAACGACATGCAGGAATGGGAAAAAAGCAAATTAAAGTAGGGTTCATCATCAGATTATCGTATTTTTGCCAGTTCAACTGTAATTAGGAACACATGAAACTTTGGGACAAAGGCACAGCGATCAATCAACTTATCGAATCTTTTACAATTGGCCGCGACACGGAAATGGACTTTTTCTTAGCCGAATTCGATGTGCTCGGTTCACTGGCCCATATTAAAATGCTTGAATCCATCGGATTGCTTTCATCCACCGAACTCGAGTTGCTCAGTGAAGCTCTGCGAGAAATTTATTATGATATCAAGGCCGGTAAATTTGAGATAGAAAGTGGTAGCGAGGATGTTCATACACAGGTTGAACTGATGCTTACCCGGAAATTAGGGGATGTCGGAAAAAAGATTCATAGTGGCCGGTCACGAAATGATCAGGTACTACTTGATTTAAAACTGTTTACACGAAGCGAAATTAAATCGGTGGTCGATCTGACTGTCGAACTTTTTGAGGTGCTGATTACTCAAAGCGAAAAATACAAAGAGGTCCTGATGCCGGGTTATACCCATCTGCAGATTGCGATGCCTTCCTCCTTTGGTTTGTGGTTTGGGGCTTACGCTGAAAGCCTGATCGACGATTTGATCCTGCTGCAGGCCGCCTACCAATTGGCTGATCAGAACCCGCTTGGGTCTGCCGCTGGTTATGGTTCTTCCTTTCCACTTGACCGGCAATTGACAACAGATCTTTTAGGCTTTGAATCAATGAATTACAATGTAGTTTATGCCCAAATGGGACGAGGGAAAGTCGAAAAAACAGTGGCTTTTGCGCTTGCTTCAATTGCAGGGACCTTATCAAAGTTGGCATATGATGTATGCCTTTTCATGAGCCAGAATTTTAATTTTGTGACCCTGCCCGATGAACTTACTACAGGTTCGAGCATCATGCCCCACAAAAAAAATCCCGATGTCTTTGAGTTGCTCCGCTCACATTGCAATCACATCCAATCGGTTCCAAACCAGATCTTATTAATGACCAACAATCTTCCAAGTGGCTATTTCCGTGACTTACAATTAATTAAAGAAATTTACATTCCCGCTTTCGCTGAGCTGAAAAGCTGTCTTGCAATTGCTTCGTTTGCAATCAGTAACATTAAAGTAAATGTGAAGATTATGGAAGATCCTCGTTACGATTACGTTTATAGCGTTGAGGAGGTAAACAAAAGGGTTTTGGAAGGAGTTCCATTCCGCGAAGCTTACCGTCAGGTTGGTGAATTGATCAACAATGGTCAATTTCAGCCAGATAAAAATATTCGTCACACTCATGAAGGGAGCATAGGAAACCTTTGCCTCAACCAGATAAAAGAAAAGATGGCAAAAGTTATAAGTCGTTTTAAGTTTGGCAGATCTGAAAATGCATTTGGAAAACTACTTTCCACCGATGATAATCAGGGTTAAAATGGCCATTATTTCGGCTTTTGTAAAAAGGATTATATCTTTAAAAACGTTAATATAAGTGTCAATTTGACGAAATAACCTTGTTTTTTATATCGTATTGATATTTAATAATTTTTTAATATTTGTACCTGAGTGATTGTATATCATGTGTTTGGGTTCAATAATCAGGAGTATTCCCACTCTGACCAATTGTTTTCAATTATAAAAGTAAAGGTTATTGTTTGTTATTTTAAGGGAAAACACTACTTTTGATTTTAATTATTAAGTAATAGGTCTTATTTTCTTTCATATTGTTACTCATTATTGAATTTTAATTGAACTTTTACTATTAGATTATCACAATTGCTTCCGATCTGATTTCAGTTAGGGGGTTTTGCTAATTTTACATCACATGGAACAGAAAAGATTTCCAAAAATTCAGGGATTGTACGATCCCGCCAATGAACACGACGCTTGTGGGATCGGTTTTGTGGCTCACATCAAAGGCCAGAAATCACACGATATCATCCAGCGTGGATTAACGGTCTTGTTGAATATGGACCATCGTGGTGCGACAAGTTCTGACAATAAGACCGGTGATGGTGCCGGTATCCTGATGCAAATTCCGCATGATTTTTATATTTCTTTGAAAATCAGTGTTCCTGAGCGTGGTAAATATGGTACCGGATTGGTATTTTTACCTGTTAATGAGGAAGAAGCAGATTATTGCGTCGAAGTCCTTAATCGTTTTGTCGAAGCAGAAGGCCTTCAGGTTATCCAATGGCGCCCTGTGCCAGTCGATAGTTCCGTGATCGGTGAAATTGCCAAACGATCCGAACCACGAATCCGTCAGATCTTTGTTAAGGGGAATTATGAACAGGATATCCTGGAAAGGAAACTTTATCTTGCCCGTAAACAGGCTGAAAGGACTGTACGTGGATCCCAACTTGCGGAAAAGGATTCTTTTTATTTGCCTAGCTTTTCAAGTAAAGTTTTGATCTATAAGGGTATGTTTACTCCTGGTCAATTACGGGATTACTTCAAGGATCTTACAAATCCAGCCATGACCAGTGCCATTGCCCTTGTCCATTCCCGTTTTAGCACGAACACATTCCCGACCTGGGATCTGGCACAACCGTTCCGGATGATTGCCCACAATGGTGAAATCAATACGATCAAAGGAAACCGTCAGTGGATGCATGCACGTGAATCGCTGCTCGAATCGGATCTTTTTGGCGAAGACCTTGACAAGCTGTTCCCCATCATCGAGCCGGGAAAATCAGATTCCTCCTCATTCGACAATACGCTTGAATTCCTTCATATGACAGGAAGGAGCATGCCACATTCTTTGTGCATGTTGATCCCGGAATCTTTCAACGAGAAAAATCCGATCCCTGAGAGCCTCAAGGCATTTTATGAATACCACTCCACGCTGATGGAACCATGGGACGGACCTGCTTCTATGGTTTTCTCCGATGGCCGTTACATCGGTGGCACGCTCGACCGGAGTGGTTTGCGTCCTTCAAGGTACGTGATTACCAATCACGATATGATCGTAATGGGATCAGAGGTGGGTGTTCAGGTTTTCCCGGCCAACGAAATCAAGGAGAAGGGTCGTTTAAGGCCCGGAAAATTATTGCTTGTTGACACACAGTTGGGGATCATTATTCCCGACCAGGAAGTCAAAGCGGAATTGAGCCGTAAAAATCCATATATCAACTGGCTGAAAGAGAATAGGTTGGAGCTTGAGGCCATAAAGGTGAAACAGAGGGTATCCTCCGGTATGGGCGATCAGTTCGCTCCCTACTCTAAAGTATTTGGTTACAGCAAAGAGGAGATGATGCTTATTATCAAAGAGATGGCGGAAACTGCCCAGGAACCGACAAGTTCAATGGGCAATGATACCCCTTTGGCTGTCTTCTCCGATAAACCAAAGCGTTTTTTCAGTTATTTCCGCCAATTGTTCGCGCAGGTCACCAATCCGCCAATTGACCCGATCCGTGAAGGTTTGGTCATGTCGTTGACAAATTACATTGGTTCATTAAGCAGTAATATCCTTGACGATACGCCAAAGCATTGCAAACTGATCAAATTCGATAGCCCGATTATTACAAATACCGATCTTGGCAAGATTAAAGACCTTAAACATGAGACATTTACTCATGTGACAATACCCATGCTTTTCTCTGTAAAGGATGGTGTTGAAGGTTTCAAGAAAGCATTCAAGGCAATGCTTGAAAGTGCCGAGAAAGCCGTTGATGATAAAAAGAACTTTATCATCCTAACCGACCGCAATGTTTCGGAAGATATGGTTCCAATTCCATCACTCCTTTCAGTTGCGGCTGTCCATCATCACCTGATCCAGAACAAGAAACGAATGCAGATCGGGATCATTGTCGAAACCGGCGAGCCACGCGAGATCATGCACTTTGCCCTCTTGTTAGGTTATGGTGCCAGCGTTGTAAATCCGTACCTTGCTTTTGCAGCCATTGATTATCTTGTTACTGAGGGTGAAATTAAGTTGCCATATACCGAAGCACGTAAAAATTACATAAAAGCAATCGACAAAGGCCTATTGAAGATCATGTCGAAAATGGGTATTTCAACGCTCCGTTCCTATCATGGTTCACAATTATTTGAAGCATTGGGTGTTAGTGATGAGTTGATCAATAACTATTTCAAAGGTACCCCTTCCCGTATCGGTGGTGTGAGCTACGATGAGATTTTTAAGGAGGCGATGATTTTCCATGACGATGCCTATAAAAGTCCGCCCAAAAAAGCATTGTTCTCAACAGTTGGGGAATACCATTACCGCAACAATGGGGAATTCCATGCATGGAACCCACAAAGTGTTGCCTTGTTGCAATGGGCAACAAAAACCAATGATTATAAGACTTATAAGAAATTCAGTAAGCTGGTAGATGAGCAAAATTCGAAACCAGCCTTTGTCCGTGGTGCCTTAAAATGGAAGCTGAATCCGATTCCGATTGAGGAAGTCGAGTCGGCAGATGAAATCCTGAAAAGGTTTGTGACAGGTGCAATGTCATACGGGTCAATATCAAAAGAAGCCCACGAAGCGCTTGCCATTGCCATGAACACGATAGGTGGCCGGAGCAATACAGGTGAAGGTGGCGAAGATGCAGGACGTTTTGGAACTGACCGGAATTCAAAAATCAAACAGGTTGCCTCAGGCCGTTTTGGTGTGACCAACAATTACCTGATCAATGCTGTCGAACTTCAGATAAAGATCGCTCAGGGCGCAAAACCTGGAGAAGGTGGGCAATTGCCTGGTTTTAAGGTAAATAAAATTATTGCGAAGCTGAGACATTCAACACCGGGGATCACTTTGATTTCACCACCGCCCCATCACGATATTTATTCTATTGAGGATCTTGCTCAGTTGATCTTCGACCTGAAGAATGTGAATCCTGATGCAAAGGTATCGGTTAAATTGGTGGCCGAATCAGGCGTAGGAACAATTGCTGCTGGAGTTGCCAAAGGGTTCTCCGATATTATCATTATTAGTGGATGTGAAGGTGGTACAGGCGCATCTCCTGCAAGTTCTATTAAACATGCAGGTTTGCCTGCTGAATTTGGGATTGCCGAAACGCAGCAGACCCTGGTAATGAATAATTTAAGGGGACGTGTAAAACTTCAGGTTGACGGCCAGTTGAAAACAGGGCGTGATGTTGTGATCATGGGGATGTTGGGTGCCGAGGAATTTGGTTTCGCAACAGGAGCCCTGATCTCACTTGGATGTATCATGATGCGCAAATGCCACCTCAATACTTGTCCGGCCGGTGTCGCAACCCAAAATAAAAATCTAAGGAAGAGATTTTTGGGACGATCTGAATATGTGATCAACTATTTTAAGTTTATATCGGAGGAGATTCGTGAATACATGGCTGAAATAGGTGTGCGCAAATTCGACGATCTTGTTGGTAGGGTTGACTGGTTGGAGCAAAACGATGAAGTGAAAAACTGGAAGATGAAAAACGTAGATTTTTCCAAATTTCTTCACTATCCTGAGGAAGCCCAGATCTATCCGATCCGCAATACACATCCAAATACGAAGAACCTGGATGATGTAATCGATAAGACATTGATCCGTGAGGCCAACAAAGCCATCAAGAGTGGCGAAAAAGTGTGGCTGGCTTACGAAATTAACAATGTCATGAGGACCGTCGGAGCCATGCTATCAGGAAAAATTTCCAAGCGTTATGGCGAAGAAGGGCTCCCAAAAGATACGATCAACTGTACTTTCAGGGGAACTGCAGGTCAGAGTTTTGGTGCCTTCCTTGTTAAAGGTGTATCATTCAGACTTGAAGGCGATTCAAACGATTACCTTGGAAAAGGGCTTTCAGGGGGTAAAATAATAGTTGTCCCACCAGTTGGTACAACATTCCAACCAGAGAAAAATATAATTGTTGGAAATACAACCCTTTATGGTGCCACAAGTGGCGAAGTTTATATTCAGGGCGTAGCAGGTGAACGTTTTTGTGTACGGAATTCAGGATCCAAGGCTGTTGTTGAAGGAACCGGCGACCATTGCTGTGAATACATGACTGGTGGACGCACTGTAGTTCTTGGAACTACGGGACGTAATTTTGCAGCGGGGATGAGCGGCGGTATTGCCTATGTGCTTGACGATAATGGCAATTTCGAGTATTTCTGCAACAAAGGGCTCGTTGAACTGGGACCTGTTGAGGACAAGGCTGATATCATGGAATTACAGGATATGATCGGGAAACACCTTCTTTATACACAAAGTCCGCTTGCCGGAAAAGTATTGACCAATTGGGAAGAGTATCTCCCCAAATTTGTCAAGGTCATTCCTTTGGAGTATAAGAAAGTGTTGAATGAGATGAAATTAAAAGAGGTGAAACGAAAACTTGAACTTGCCGAAGATGCACCCGACAGAAGGGAGTAAAAGGTAGAAGTGAGCAAACGTTGAACACAAACAAAGATTAAAGTTTCAAAAAATGGGAAATCCAAAAGGTTTTATCGAAATAGGACGTAAAGAGGGTGGTTACCGACCCCTGAACGAGCGGATATTTGATTATGGCGAAGTTGAACAAACGTTGAACGAAAACGACCGCAAAGATCAGGCTTCGCGGTGCATGGATTGCGGCATTCCTTTTTGCCACAGTTCTTGTCCTGTAGAAAGCAATATTCCTGAATGGCAGGACGCTGTTTACAAAAACAAATGGGACGAAGCCTATGACCTGCTCAATGCAACCAATAGCTTTCCTGAGTTTACAGGAAGGGTTTGTCCTGCTCCTTGTGAGAAGTCGTGTGTTTTGGCTATTCATGCCGAAGCTGTCACCATCCGTGAAAACGAGTGTGCCATCGTTGAAAAAGCTTTCGATTCAGGCTACGTTGTTCCCCAGGTTCCTGTAAAAAGGACAGGCAAGAAAATTGCAGTGATCGGCTCGGGTCCTGCCGGTTTATCAACTGCCGACGTACTAAATCAGGCTGGTCACACAGTCACAGTTTTTGAACAGGACGATAAAGTCGGTGGCTTACTCCGTTATGGAATCCCCGATTTCAAATTAAGCAAAACGGTGATTGACAGAAGGATCAATCTATTTGAAAAAGAGGGCATTACATTTAAGGTAAACACTAAAGTTGGTCAGGATTATCCTGCCGATAAATTGCTCAATGATTTTGATGCAATTTGTTTGGCTTGTGGCGCAATGGATCCACGTGATTTGCCTGCCGATGGGCGCGAGTTGAAAGGGATCCATTTTGCGATGGACTTCCTCAAACAACAAAATAAAACCGTTAATGGTGAGCACATTGCCGAGGCAAAGCGGATCTCAGCAAAGGATAAAAAAGTGCTTGTGATTGGTGGTGGCGATACTGGTTCCGATTGTGTTGGGACTTCCATTCGTCAGAAAGCAGCTTCTGTTACCCAAATCGAGATCCTTGCGAAACCATTTGATAAGAGAACAGACGACAATCCATGGCCATTCTGGCCCAATACGCTTAGAACTTCCAGCTCACATCTCGAAGGGTGTACAAGAAGGTGGAGCCTTGCCACAAAGCGGTTTATTGGTAAAAATGGTCATCTTACTGGAGTTGAGGTTGTCCAGGTTGAATGGGTTCTTGAGAATGGCCGTATGAATATGAAAGAGGTACCGGGAACGATTGAGGTCATCGAAGCCGATCTGGTACTTTTGTCAATGGGATTTCTTTCGCCGATCCATGCTGGGTTGCTTGATAGTTTGGGTGTTGAGTACGACCCGCGCGGAAACGTAAAATCAGTTGACAACTCCACCAACCTCGATAAAATCTTTGTCGCAGGTGATGTTACAAGGGGTGCAAGCTTGGTGGTCTGGGCCATCCGCTCAGGACGCGATGCAGCCAAGAAGATCAATGAATATGTTATGGAATAGATAGTTAGAATATTTATCCATCGTAGGATAATTAAAAAGGCCGGTCAGATGATCGGCCTTTTTAATGTAATTATAGTTTTTCAATTTCCGAAATTGATAATCCCGTCGCATTGCTGATCAATTCATTAGCAGCACCCGCTTTAATCAGATTTTTGGCTATTTCAATATCCCTATTTTTTATGATCCTATCCAATTCATCGGCTTTCCATGTTTTAACCATACTTGCCTTGTAACTTAGGTCTTCCAGGTATTTGATATATAAAGCTTTCTCCTTTATTGATAATTTGTCAAGTTTCAGGATTTCCTTTGCCAGCACTAACCCTTTTGCATTGAACCCTTCGAGAATTTCGTCATTTTTTAAGAAGTAAATCCATTCGTCCAACGTATCCTTTGCAATATTGTTAAACTGGTTAACTTTTATTAGATAATATTCTGGAAGCAGTTGAAAAGGATCTGTTTTGTCAAACATCTCCATTTGTTTTGGGGAGAGCTTCAACAGGTCTGACTTGTGAACACCCTTGAAATCAGTTCTTCCATGATAGATGTAGTCATCACCTTGTCCCAAATCGAAGTAAACAATATTTATGGAATAGACTTTTTTGATCTTGTCGTAGGGTTCACCGAGATTGATGTATTCGCTGATCACTTTGGCCGTACCATAAATCATCCTTTGAAAGTAATCGTACTCATTCTGATTCTGAATCTCAATGATCAGCATTTCGCCTTTGCCATCTTCAACCAAAATATCGACCCGGTTAAATTTATCGTCCAAAGAAATCTGATTGGATTCACTGTCTAGTATTCTGTTGATCTTTAGGTCGGTATATAAAAGTTCAGATAAAAAACCTTCCAGGACTGTGAAATTTGCTTTATTCCTCAGCAGTCTTTTAATTGCCCAATCGAACCGGATAAGATTTTTCTGCATTTTGATTACTTTGTAACAAATATACAAAAAAATAAAGGCCGATCATCCGACCGGCCTCCATTTTTAAATCTGTAAGAAGAAATCTTCTTTACTAAACCGAACTTTCGGATATTGCTGATATTTATCCGCTTCCGACCGGTAACCTACGGCAAGGATGACTTTGGATTTCAATCCCAATTTATCAAGCTCCAATATCTTGTCATAGTCATCAGGACTGAATCCTTCCATCGGACAGGAATCAATGCCTAAAATTGCAGATGAAACAAGCCCAAAACCAAGGGCAATGTAAGCCTGTTTGCTGGCCCAGTTTTCAAGTTGTTCGGGTGTCCTGCTCCCAACAGTCCCGTTCATCATATTCTGATATTCGGACAAAGCCTCTTTTGGTGCATTACGGGTTGTGGCAACAAGGTCGATAAATTCATCAACGGTGTTAGTGTCAATTGTTGATTTGACTGCAAAAACGAGCAATGCGGAACAGTCAGTAATTTGCGGTTGTCCCCACGAAGCTTTGCGGAGTTCTGCCCTGGTTTCAGGATTTTTCACAACCACAACTTTATAAGGTTGTAATCCAAACGATGAAGCGGAAAGGCGGATTGCTTCAAGCAATTTTTCAAGTTCTTCCTCCGATACCTGTTTTGTGGTATCAAAAACTTTTGTAGCGTAACGGGTATTCAATGATGATAAAAGTTCCATTCTTATAATTATTATTGATCAATACATAGATTACAATTTAGGAACACTTTAGTTTACATCAGAGGCCAAAAAATGATCGGAATATTTCATATAAAGTTGGTAATATTGTTCATTTCCTTTTGTAAAAGCCTCCCTGACAGTAAGTTTACCGGATTCCTCAAGCATTAGGTTCTGATCAATAAAATGAATATTTTCGATTTCCTTTAATTCAGATCGTTTTGCAAGGGCAAAGCTGTTTTTTGTCCTGCCTTCGTTGTAGAAAGGCAGACTACAGATCGCCATGTGTTTTTTGTCATGAATCTGAAGAAATTCCAATACGCTGCTGATCAAACCGGTTCCAGTTGCCCCTCCAAGTCCTGTAAGTACAATGAAATTGTCGTTCTGATAAAACAGATTTTTCATTTCGGTCGTTAATGTGATGGATTTCATATAATTCACCCCATGCAAACGGAAATCACGCGGTGCCTCATAGAATATATGTTTTGTTTCTGCTGAGAGATGCGAAACATAAGATCCTGTTATACAGGTATATTTACCTTTAATCCCTTTCCCTTGCAAATATGCAGCCGCATTTGTACCACCCTGACCCAGACCTACAAAATGCAATTTGCCAGTTTGCCTGTTTTCCCTTGCTGAAATCTCCGGCATGAATGCCATTGCCCCAAAAGCCGCCAATCCCCTGATCATATCCCGTCGTTCCATATTGAAGTGTTTTGAAATTTGAACTCAAAAGTACGTGTTGGGTCAGCCAAAATACGGCGCAGTTTAATTTAAACTACAAACTTTGTGGGAAATTAAAATGACTATATCAGTGAACAGCAAAGAATGGGGGATTCAGGTATTTCCAAAACCTCAATTATGATGACTTTATGATTTCCCTTTCTAAATTGAATCAGTGTAAAGTTCTAATTATCTTAAGTACATTACTTTGGAGAAAATACAACAACTTGAATTAACCTGACACGGGGCTGAAGTGAGTTTTTTTGAACTATAAAAAAAGAAGCTGAAAAGGAAAAAATGCATTGCCAGACTAATTTAAATCATTGATAGATAAATATATAGAAAAAAAAATAAATAAGGTGGAGTTAAAAACTACTGAAGATTCCAAGGCAATTGAACAGACAGAATTAAATGCCTTGCAATTCCCATTATTTCAACAATATTTCAATGTATTTCCATATTTCAAAAAATCACCCCCGACCCAATCACCTCATCCTCCAGATACCAAGCGGCAAACTGGCCGGAAGTAATCCCACGTTGTTCGTCGTCAAATAAAACATAGGCACCATCGGTTTTCATGTACATCGTCGCTTTTTCGAGGGGCTGGCGGTAGCGGATGCGGAACAGGAATTCATGTTCATCGCCTTCAACCATTGCAAGGTCGGGCCTTACCCAATGAAGGTCATCTTTGGGGATAAACAAACCTTTACGGAACAGTCCTGGGTGTTCCTTTCCTTCACCCACATAGATAATATTGCGGATAACATCGGTAGCCAAAACAAAAAGTGGTTCCTTAAAGCCACCAATATCCAATCCCTTGCGCTGACCTATCGTATAAAAATGGGCGCCATTGTGCTCGCCAATCACCTTTCCGTTCCAGGGTTTGTAAGGAAAGGCGGAACAGAGCCTAATGAAATTTTCGAGCAAGACAGCCACTTCCTTTTTTTTCGACATAAACGAGGCGGGAATCTCGATCACGTTCCCTTTCTTTGCGGCCAATTGTTGCTGTAAAAATACAGGTAGGTCAACTTTTCCGACAAAGCAAATCCCTTGTGAATCTTTACGTTCCGCGGTGATCAGCCCTTGCTGGCGGGCAATTTCGCGAACCTCCGGTTTCAACAAATGTCCAACAGGAAACAAGGCTTTCGAAAGCTGTTGCTGGTTCAACTGGCACAGAAAATAGCTTTGGTCTTTGTTGGGATCGGTACCTGCCAATAACCGATAGTAAGTTTTTCCATCAACTTCCAAAGTATCCCTTCGGCAATAATGTCCGGTTGCCACATATTTAGCACCTAGTTCCATGGCTTTGTCCATAAACAGGTCGAACTTGATTTCGCGGTTGCAAAGCACATCGGGATTGGGTGTACGCCCTTTTTCATATTCCGAAAACATATAATCGACAACCCGTTTCCGGTAAAAATCGGAAAGGTCAACTACATGAAAAGGAATGTCCAGCTTTTTGGCAATCATCTCCGCAAAGGTCACATCATCTTCCCAGGTGCAACCTGCGGTCAACGTGCCGGTGTTTTCCTTCCAATTGATCATAAACACACCAATCACATCATACCCCTGTTCTTTAAGGAGATAAGCGGCTACACTCGAATCGACACCGCCCGAAAGGCCAATAACTACTTTCTCTTTTGTCATACAGCGGCAAAGTTACCGAATTTGGAACAAAGAGGGGAGCCGTGTTGAGATTTTGTGGAGGTTTTTTAGAAAAGCTGTTGGCGGCTTGCAACTGGCGGCTGGCACCTTCAATGTTTAAATGATATCCTGGATTTTAGGAACAGAGAGTGATAGCCTCACTTCAAGTGAGACTATCACTATTTCATTTAATAAATTGAAGCTACTTTTGATTGAACCGGAATCCCAAAAACCTTATTTCCTCTTTCCCCAACCTTAGTAGTCGTGTGTCATCCTTCGGTAGCAATCTTATTTACTTTAATTTCTGGTCTTTAATTACATCCTGGAGTTTGTCAACATCTGGATTACGGATTGCCAGCCGCCAGTTGCAAGCTGCCAGAAACCCTTCTTCGGCAACGAACTAGTCAGCGGTAATTCAGTTATTCCAATCTGACCAGAAAATTCAAAAAAGGTTAACTTTGCCCTATGTTAAAACGATTGTCCCATTTTTTCAACAATATCGACCGGAAGGATTACCGGCCAATCTTCGGGGGACTTGAGATTCTCAAGTACCTTGGTCCTGGTCTGCTTGTGACGGTAGGGTTTATCGATCCGGGGAACTGGGCCTCCAACCTTGGTGCAGGTGCCCAATTTGGTTATACGTTGCTTTGGATGGTCACTTTATCCACCATTATGCTGATCCTTCTTCAGCACAACGTTGCCCACCTTGGGATTGCCACCGGTCTTTGTCTTTCGGAGGCCACCACCAAATACATGAAACCTGGTTACTCAAATACAGTTCTGATCACAGCAATCATCGCATCGATCTCCACTTCACTTGCCGAAATTTTGGGTGGTGCCATTGCACTTCAAATGCTGTTCAACATCCCGATCCGTGCCGGCGCAATCATGGTAGTTTTGTTTGTTTTGATTATGCTCTTTACGAACGGATACCAGATGATCGAAAAATGGATCATTGCATTTGTCTCTGTGATAGGGCTTTCCTTTTTGTATGAACTTTCGCTTGTGAACATTGATTGGAACACTGCCATCCAGTCATGGGTCACCCCCAGTTTTCCAAAGGGATCTATGGTGATCATCATGAGTGTATTGGGGGCTGTGGTGATGCCCCACAACCTTTTCCTCCACTCCGAAATTATACAGAGCCGACAGTGGAACCTCCAGGATGAAAAAACAATCAAGAAAAGGCTTACCTACGAATTCCTTGATACACTGATCTCCATGTTGATCGGTTGGGCCATCAACAGCGCAATGATTTTACTGGCAGCTGCGACTTTTTATAAAGCAGGTACAATCGTCACGGAATTGCAGCAATCCCAAAACCTCTTAACGCCATTGCTGGGAATCCACGCTGGAGTTGTTTTTGCGGTTGCGCTTCTTTTTTCGGGTGTCGCTTCGACCATCACATCGGGTATGGCTGCCGGGTCGATCTTTTCTGGGATATTCAGCGAACCTTACGATATCAAGGACAACCATTCCAGGTTGGGAATCACGATCTCATTTATTGCGGCACTTCTGATTATTTTTGTCATTTCAAATCCGTTCAAAGGGTTGATCTACTCGCAGATGTTGTTGAGCATCCAGCTTCCTATCACAATTTTTGTACAGGTGTGGCTCACTTCGTCCGAAAAAGTGATGGGTAAATACAAGAACAGCAAACGTCACGCCTTTTCACTTTACCTGGTTGGGGCTATCGTAACATTATTGAATATTGCGCTCTTTTTGAGCTTTATAATTTGACCTATAAACTAAATATTTGTACTATGCCGGTTTTAAAGAAACTTCAGGATCCAATCGGGCAAGCCGTTTTGGACTACCAAAACGGGATCAGGGGCGAGTCGATCCTTGTAAGAATGAATATTGCAGAGGACGAATTGCTTTCGCCTGCCTATTTTTTCAGGACTTTTGAGCAGATGCCAGTTCAGGAACAAGAGGCACTTAAACGCTGTTCAGGCAAGATCCTTGATGTGGGCGCGGGGGCAGGCGTCCATTCCATCTGGCTTCAGGAACAAGGATATGATGTCGATTCGATCGATATTTCCCCTTTGTCGTGCGAAACCATGGTAAAAAGAGGGATTAAAAATGTATTCCTCAAAGATATTTACCGGTTGGATGAAATGAAATACGATACCATCTTGTTGCTTATGAATGGGGCGGGTGTCGCACAGACCCTGGCAGGGCTTGAAGCCTTGTTGCTGCACCTGAAGAGCTTGTTAAAACCTAGAGGTAAGATTCTTGCCGATTCTACCGATTTGTTGTATTTGTTTACCGACGAAAATGGTGAAACCTGGATCGATATTGCATCGGATACCTATTATGGCGAAATGGAATACCGTTTAAGCTATAAGAACATCAAAGGGAAACCGTTCCCATGGTTGTTTGTCGATCCACATACTTTTGCAGATTATGCAAAATTGTGCGGATTTGAAGTCAAGGAAATTATTGCAGGTGCCCATTATGATTATATGGTGGAGATCGTCGCGGAATGAATCTGGCAACCGGCTGCTGGCGACTGGCTTCTGGCGACTGGAGAAAGGAAACCGGAGAATGGGTAGCAACTAGCGGCTTGCAACTGGCTTCTAGCAATCCTTCAAATTTGAACGGTGCCGTTTTTCTACTATATTTCTATATATTTCTCTTTATTTCAATGATAATATCTTAAATTCAGTCCTGCGGTTTTTGGCTTTTCCTTCTTCTGTTGAATTTTCAGCTATCGGGTTCGAAAATCCATAACCTTTACTTTTTAAACGGGTCGAAGCTATTCCACTATCTATCAGATATTTAACTACGGCATCTGCACGTTTCGCCGAGAGGTTTAGGTTGTAACTTTCTGAACCCTGATTGTCGGTATGTCCACCAATTTCAATCACCAGTGTGGCATTTTTCTGCATAAATTCAACAATATCAAGTAGTTGTTTCTTTGATTCGGACTTTAAACGGAACGAATCGGTTTCGAAAAAAATATTCTTCAAAATTGTAGTTGTACCAATACCAATCGGTTCAAGTTTAATATTCAGGTTCAATGGCTGTTGCCTGTTGTTCTCTGCCAATAAGTTGAAATTCTCGGAGTGGAAAAGGTAACCTTCCTTCTCAATGTTCAATCCATAATTGCGACCTGAAGGAAGACAAAAAAGGAATTCACCATTGTTTTCAAACGGGTAGAGGTGTTGGACCGACTTGTTCGTTACCAGATCATTCAGGCCAATTTCTGCAAGTACGGTCCGACCTGTAATTTTATCGGAAACATAACCTTTAACCCACGAAACCTGTTGTGGCATATCCTGTTCCGGAAGTGAAAAATTAAAAATATCGCGGCCACCAAAACCCGATTGATTTGAGGCAAACCATGCTTTTTTTCCCGAAACCTCAACGACAAGCCCCTCTTCATTCTTCGATGTATTGATCGGATATCCCAAATTCCTTGGAACATCAGTTTTCGTTGAGTCAACCTGTACAACGAAAAGATCCTTGCCACCCATTCCCGGCCAATAATCGGAAGTAAAATAAAGGGTTTTACCATCGGCATGAATAAATGGGGAGTTGTCGTTCCCTGGTGTGTTCAGCATTTCCATGTTGATGACTTTTCCGTAAACAGGAAAACCATTTTGAGTCACACCGGTCTGTTCGGCCCTCCAGATGTCCATGTTCCCTTTTCCCCCTTTCCGGTTGCTTGTAAAATAGAGCCATCGTCCATCGGCGGAGATTGAAGGCTGTGATTCCCATGAAGCGGAATTGACAGGGCTTCCTAGGTTTACCGGGTTGGACCAAATTCCATTTTGTTTGACCGACATATAGATATCGCAACTACCTAATCCATCTTCGCGGCTGCAAGCTGTAAAAAACAGGAGCCTCCCATCAGGTGAAATGCATTGTGCGCCCTCATTGTCATCGGTGTTGATTGGCGGGCCCAATGGTCGAGCCTTTTGCCATCCGTTGGAGTCTATTCTTGACAAATAGAAATCTTCCTGTGGCATGAATATTTTCTTTCCGGTACTGTCATTTCTGATCAACCGTGTGAATATAAGTGCATTGGATTCACCATTGAGGCTTGGCCAATATTCCTCTGAAGATGTGTTGATTGCAGGTCCCGCGTTTTCAGGTTGAAAAGGCACGGGAGATTTAATGGCCTGGGCTGCAAAACGACACGATAGGAGCAATTGGTTTTCATCGGGTGTAAGGGGCTTTTTCAAACTGTTATAATGTTCGATATTTTTTAGGGCTTCATCATATTCGGCATCTTTGTAAAGGATTTCCGCCATGTATTTGTAACCCCTTGGAAATTTGTCAATTGCAATCCCTAATCCTTTAATCAATGCATCTTTTTCTAGGATTTGCTGATTTGTGCCATGATAAATATCGGCCAACCCAAAATAAGCCATGTAATACTCCGGATAGGTCCGTATGATCTGGTTCAATAAACCCAGGGCTTTCGATCTGTCACCAACCACGGCTTGAATTTTCGCTTCGTTGTAAAGAGCATCGGCTTTTTTTTCCGAAACTCCGGCTTTTTGGGCAAAACTATTGTAAGTAATTGTTAGACAAAGTATTACTAAGATGCATTTTATCATGGACGATTTTTTAAATCTTTCGTAAAATTGCATAAATAATCCGGAAAAGAATATTCAACGTTGGCCAGTAAATAAAAAAACCGCCCCGGAATAAACCGGAGCGGTAAAGAATATTTTATTGCGGTGATTAAATGCTGTTGATGGCATTTAGATCGTCGAATGCTTGTTTTAAACGTGCGATCAATGATTCTTCACCTTTGCGCAGCCAAACGCGTGGGTCGTAGAATTTTTTGTTTGGTTTGTCGGCTCCTTCAGGATTTCCGATCTGTCCTTGCAAATAACCATGGTTTGCAGCCTCAAACTTACGGATCCCATCCCAGAATGCCCATTGTGTATCTGTATCAATGTTCATTTTGACCACACCATAACTGATTGCTTCCCTGATTTCTGCATGTGACGAACCCGATCCGCCATGGAATACGAAATTGACAGGATGCAGATCGGCGATACCCAGTTTTTCGCGGATGTATTCCTGAGAATTCTTCAGGATTACCGGCATCAATTTCACATTCCCTGGTTTATAGACACCATGAACGTTTCCAAAAGAGGCAGCGATCGTAAAATTAGGTGATACTTTGCTTAACTCTTCATAGGCATAACAAACATCGGCAGGTTGTGTATAAAGCAAACTGTTGTCGAGGCCACTGTTGTCAACTCCGTCTTCTTCGCCACCGGTGATCCCAAGTTCGATTTCAAGGGTCATTCCCATGACGGACATCCGTGCAAGGTAACGTTTGCTGATTTCGATGTTCTCATCAATTGGCTCTTCAGAAAGGTCGAGCATGTGCGAACTGAAAAGTGGTCTTCCTGTTTCGGTGAAATTCTTTTCACTGGCATCAAGTAAACCATCAATCCAGGGAAGTAATTTCTTTGCAGCGTGGTCGGTATGAAGAATGACATGGACACCATACGCTTCTGCAAGTGTGTGGATGTGTTTTGCACCAGCAACTGCGCCCAAAATGGCAGCATGTTGACCTTCCATTTTTAATCCTTTGCCAGCGTTGAAGGCCGCGCCTCCGTTTGAATACTGGATCATGACAGGAGCATTGGCCAATTTCGCAGCTTCCATTACAGCGTTCACCGTTGATGAACCAACTACATTTACTGCAGGAATTGCAAAACCGTTTGCTTTGGCAACTTTAAAAATATATTGCAAGTCGGCTCCGGCTACTACACCCGGCTTAACAACATTTGATATTTTATCCATAATATGAATTATTAAATAGTAATCTACAAATCTACACCATTTAAAGAAACTATTATTGGATAAATAGGTTAAGAATTAGTTAAATGAAATTGCTTTTACGTTTTCATCAGGATTTTTACGATCCCATGGTAATCGAACTATTATTTTCCCCATATAAAGCGGTAATTGAACCTCCTGTTGGGGGCAGTGTCGCCATCGGTACACAATGAAATGGGGTCGTGAAGGTCTGAGGCATTGTCGCTCCATTTAAAATCAAAAATGAATTGATTCCTGGTTAAATCCATTAATCTTCGGGGAACCTCAATCTCAATTTTGTTTCCACGGGTAAAATATTTCAGATTGGAAACCAGTGCCCATTTATTTGTGTCTGAACTGTCATATTTCAACAAAACTGTAGTGTTCTTGTCTTTTATATTTTTATTGATCAGAAAGTCATAACCATACCACCCAGTTTCAGGATTATTGTCAGCATCAATCAGAAGCAGCATCCAATTGTTATCGGTATAGTTGGTAAGCTGATCAGAAGTTTCAGCATAGAAATAGATATTTGCCTTATTTACAGCTACTTTCGATGTGGTGATGTCGTTTCTACCGGACTGATTGATATAATGCAAACCGCCGTAACCATTATGGTCCCGGTGATAAGTATCACCTTTGGTATCGCGGAATTCATTGGTTACCAATTTCCAATCGTCAAATTTCCCATCAATTTGAATGTTTGTCAATCCCTTCTGCACTGGTTGTGGCCTGACTCCTTTGTACCGCCTGATGTTCTGGGCCATTTGCATATAATAGTTATCGGTATAGCCATCCTTCATGGGTTGAATGCACCTGTTGAACTCAGCATTGTATTGATCGACAAAGAAATATGGGCTTTCCCGTCGCATGAATGAACCTTTTTTATCACCCTCTTGCTGATATTTGCCGGCTGTCCATTCGTTCCAATCGTTGATGTAAAGCATTTCCGGGTCCGATTTTAAGGCTTCGTTCCACCGGTCCTGGAAGTATATACCATAACCTTGGGGATTCTTTACCGTTTTTCCAAGCAAGGGAACATAAGCTGAATCTGCAAGATCATATTGATTGAGCAACGGTTCCCCGGTTTCGCGCCTCCATGATTTTCCGACAAGGCTGGAGGGATGTTGCGCTGGTGTGACCGCAGCTTCCTCTTTTTTTCCATTGTGGACCGAAACCAAACCATCGGGAGCCATGGCCTTGACTTTGGCGTTTCCAAGGTCATAACCAAAGCTCCAATTGTCTTCGGTGCCAATGTATCGTTTGCCTGCCCATTCCCAGTAACCCCACCACATCGTCCTCAGGGTAAAGAAGTTTCTGACCTCTTTTGTATAATCTTTATAAAATGGTTCTGTAAAATCGGGATCATTAAAATGCGGATGGCTGGAATCGGTTTTTGCCAAAGCATCGTAATGGGGATTGGGCTGTTTGACATCCTGACCATTGGCATCAAATTTAGGATTCCCATTGTAGAGGAGGAGTGGTTTGCCGTCCCAATAAAACCAAAGATCGTTGAATCGTTTGGTCTTGTAAATCCTGTCGAAGAGATCCTGGACTACGGTAACGACCTGTCCATTAAATGCCCAGAAACAAAATTGGGGAACTTTGTTGCCTTCTGCTTTCATTTTGTGCATGGTCTTGAAAAGGACTTCCCATTCGTCCCAATACCTGACTGCATTCGTGACATCAAGTATCAGAACGTCAACCCCTGCATCGGTGAGCATCGAAATATCTTTGCGGATCACATACTCGTCCTGACTAAGAAAATAACCCATTTCAGGCTCGCCCCAATGGTAAGAGTTTTCCTTCCACAACGGATGTTTTGCATCGAGCCTGGCATTCGGGTCGCTTTTCAATACTTTCGAGACATCGGCAGAGTAAGGACTTTTGAAATTGGCAAAGTGATCCTGGGTATGCCATGTGATGTAAAATATGCTCACGAGCCTTCGTTTATCGTTCTTCAACGGTCCAACATCCATGAAATCAGGCATTTTTCTTCCCAGGGCATCGGTAGCAACCCAAGTATCCGAATACAGATCACGGAATTCAGTATTGACAGTCGAAGAGTCAGGTGAAGTACACCCCGACGGTTTTAAGTTATTTTGTTTGCCTTTAGACCCTTTTTCGATAGCAAAGGCCGACGGGAAAATGAACAATTGGACGACAAGCATCAACAAAAATAAAACCTCTGGACCAGAATATCTATTATTCATAAAGGAGTTATCAATTAGTACTGTTCAATCAGAAATTCAATTCGTTACACAAACAATCACAGTAACTTTAAAGAAGGGCCAAAGTACTTTTTTGACTCTGACCCTAATATTTCAACCCATTTCAATCCATTTCCACCTATTTCCACCTTTTTAATACTTCGTACTTAATATCTGAACCGGTCCAAACAACCCTGAAGGTTGCAACGGACTTTCAGGTTTGTAGGGATTTACAGGACACCAGGTTGGACGCTGATCTACTGGTAATTTGCTGTCACCGATCAACCGGTTTACCCATGTATTGACAACCTCAATTTTCAACTCGTTTTCACCCTCTTTTACAAACTTCGTGATGTCTAGCAGGTAAGGTGTTGTCCAGACGCCTCCAACATAAACTCCGTTCAAGGTAACTTTGGCCATCGCCGTTAGGCTTCCAAGGTTAATGGAAACTTGTTGATCATTTTGGTTTTGTCCCATATTGAATTTGCAATTATAAGCCGCTGTTCCCGAAAAATATTTTATCCTTTCGTCTGCGTTAGTTGTCCAATCCTGTAAAGTTTCAAAAACAACCGGTTGTTCAGGTCCCCTTTGAGCTGGATTGAAGACAACATTCCATGGACCCTTCAGGTCAACCAGTACATTTGATGCAGGATAGTTGGCTTCTAAGGTTCCAGACAAAGGTTTTTCAGATGGTTTCCTGAATACAACAAACACACTTTCAAAGGGTTCAAGTTTTATCGGCACTTCGGTCAGATCCTCTTTCTGAACAAACCCGTTCAGCTTTCTGATGTGCCCGGTTGTGGCTTCCCACAATTCCGGCGATAATCCCTTGACCCTGAATCCTGGGGAAACGACCTTTGGTGCTGAAGTTTGATTCGTGATAAAATAAATTTCACCGTTTTCCATTTTCCGGTGGCCATAATGGATTGATCGGTCTTCAGGTAAGGCGCAGTCTGGTTTGCAATTGATTAAGGCAAAAGCCTCTTCCATGGTCAATCCGCTCATAATTAATCCTTTGCCGAATTTGCGCGATTTCACATTTTTGCCATCCACCTCGCCCCAAAGCTCTGATGCAAGGGTTTGCACCTGTTGATCTGCCTGTGGCTGGTTTTGCAGGCTCGGCGACAGTTTGGGTGCCGGTCCTAAAACTACACCTCCGTCATTGACAAGCTGTTTAATTTTGGTCAACAGTTCTGGCCGCATCGTTTCAAGTTTTGGAAGTACCATGATCCTGTACTGCGTGCCGTGGGGAAGGGTCAACAATCCATCCTTAACGGTCATAAATTTTTCGATCACCTCGGCATTCATATAGTCGAACTGATAACCCACCGGCAAAGCCGGATCGGCAACCCCTGTCATTTTTGGGGCATCTTCGCCAATAAAATAGGCCACATCGGCAACATTCAACCCTTGCTGGAGCATGAAATTGGTCCTTTTGAGGTATTGGGTATAAACATCCATTTGCGAAAACCAGGTGTTGTTCCGGTTAAACTCATTTCCAAACCAGGCGTTCATCCCTGGTAGTTTGTCGTCATAAGGCTGTGTAATATAGACATGTAGTAGCGTATTGTTGATCCCTTCGGCAAAGAATCGGTCACCTCGTTGTTTGATGACACCCGGATAGCGGCTGAAAGGTTTTCCGGAGCAGGTGTTCGATTCGGCTGAAATTTTGTTTTTGCCGTAAATATGGCCACAGGAGGTAGCAGCGCGGTTTTCGATATTACCGAGCTCTCCCTCGCTCCAGAATTCACCTGCAATTTCATCCGACTGACCACCGTACATCAGAAATTCGCTTGGAAAACCCCAATGGCCGTAACATTCGAGCCAAGTTTTTAATCCATATTTGTGGCTGATATCCCTCAATCCACCCACATAATCATAGGCCACCTTATCTGCGACCATCCGGCGCATATCCCAGAGAAAACGGTCTGATGCAAGTTCACTGTTGACCACCATACCTTGATATACAGGAAGATAAGGAATGGCATCATATCCGAAGCGTTGTTTGAACTCTTCAAGAAAACCATCTGTAAAGTTCTGTCCACCAGTTTCGTAGCTGTCCTGGACAACAACTTTGAAACACCTACGGTCTGCTTCGGGAATACGTTTCAGGACTTCGCCCATATGGCCATAGAAATGTTTCTCAACATGTGCTTTGCTCATCTTGTCCACTTCGTAACCAGTGGCTTCAGGTGATGCAGGACTGTTTACCGTTCCGGTAGGGGTCATTCCGGTACGCATGATGATCCATTCCCCTTCAGGTACGTCCCATGTCAGCGTGCCATCGGTACTGAGGTTCTTTGAAAGGTCGGTTACTTTTGATCCGTCGATGACAATTGAAGGGTCATCTACAACAGGTTGTACGCCCCATTGATAATCTTTCCAGTAGGGAAGTGGGGTGGGGTGCATTTTGGCAAGGGTTTTCTCACTGTAACGCTCGACTTTAGGAGCAGCACCTATCGTTACTTCGGCCAGCCCACTGTTCAATTTCGCATCCTTGATTACCAGGCGGAAATTGGTTGATGTGGTTGCCGGAAAGGAGACTACCACAGGCGCATAAGGGTCAAAACCTACATTAAGGGCAGGATTGGAGCGGTTGATCTGAAATTCAGAAAGTGTCCGGTATTCTCCATGTGCCTCTTTCACCTGAAAAATAGCATTCACAAGCATCCTGGTCTCGGTTGGGCGAACGGATAAACTTCTGGCTGTAAAAGGTGTTTTAGCTTCAAAATCAATTGTAACCAATCCTTCAACAGGAAAACTGATCCCTGTTTTTTTGTCACCATCCACAATTTTTGAAAGTTGGGGAATGGCAGGAGAAGAAGTTATCTTTCCATTTAATTGATTAATTACAAGCAGGTTATCTTTTGGAGCGGGAAAAGCGATCACTTTCACATCCTGAAATTCAGCAGTCGGTTTGTCCATTTTTTGGACCATTTTTATCGGACCTTTGACGCGTAATTCAGATGTGGTCAAATAGCGCATCGCCTGTTCGGCTTTTATCCATGGACCGCCCGATTGGCTCCAGCCCGGAGAATTGAAGATGCCGATTTCGATTTTTAGCTCAGTGGCCGTTTTTAACGTCGTGTGCAGGATGTCCCACCACTCTTCGCTGAGCATTTTGACTTTCCCGTAAGGGATATCGCTCAACCCGATATTTCCAATAAATGCCCTGTTGATACCAGCTTTTTTCATGGATTGAAGGTCTTTCACGACTCCCTCTTTTGAGACATTATCGGAGATCCAGTACCAATAAACACCGGTTTGGATGGAATCGGGAGGTGTGACAAAACCACTTTCCAATGCTTCGGGGGATACTTTAGTCGGGTTAGTTTTACAGGAAACGGCAAAAAATATCATCGATAGACAGATGACCAGATGAATTGCATTTTTCATAATGTGGGGATTTGGATTTTTTGACATCATTTCAATTCCTTAAGTAAGTTTTTTGATCTAAGAGTTAATTGACTGTTTAGAAAAATCAGTTAATATTGTGGAACCAAAAGTAAGTTTTTAAACAATTGCTTTTGCAATCCAGTCCCAGGAATTATTGACATAAATTGAAATGTGATGGAGGATTTCTTCAAATATACGACAAAAAGTAATGAGGATAAAAACTGGGGATTGTACATGAACGTGGCAGGATGTGCCAATATCCTGCCAGGAGCCTCCTATCCTCCACCCGGACATCCGGCTGAATACAGTTTTAGCTGGGAAAACGGACGGATACTCCACGAATTTCAATTGAATTACATAACAAAGGGGGAAGGAGTTCTTGAAACAAAATCGGGAAAATATCCGGTAAAGGAGGGTTCGGTGATCATCATCTTTCCTGGTATGTGGCACAGGTACAGGCCCACAAAGGAGGGATGGAAGGAACATTACATCGGTTTTAACGGGATGTTCGCCAACCATCTGTTTGAAAATGAGTTTTTTTCGGGTCGGAACCCTGTTGTACAAATCGGTTTTAATGAACGCTTGCTTCAAAGCTTCTATGAACTGTTCAGCCTTGTTGAAATGGAAAGAGCTGGTTATCAGCAGGTTTGTTCAGGTTTGGTCATTTACATCCTGAGTACGATTATTTCCATCAAGAAAAATGAAAATTTTGCTGGCAAACAGATAGAACAAACGATCCAGAAAGCCTGCCTTACCATTCGTGAGAATATAGATAAAAACCTTAGTATAGAGCAACTTGCAAGTGATTTGAACATTGACTATTCCATTTTCCGCAAAGTGTTCAAGCAATATACCGGTATTCCACCCGGTCAGTACCACCTTTCTTTACGAATCAGGCAAGCCAAGGATTTGCTGATCAACACAGAATTGAGCATCAAAGAGATTTCATATCGGTTGGGGTTCGAATCGATCTTTTATTTTAGCAGGGTCTTTAAATCCAAAACAGGGATCAGCCCCACGGAATACAAGAATGGACCTAAAGTTGTTAATGGTTGATAGACTGATAAATGCTATCTGCGATATTCTTTAAAATATCGGCTTGTGCCAACAACATCGCTGTTACAAAAACCTTTATATCCTAAAAAACTGGGAGTAGGTGGTAGCGGTTGTTTATCGCCACAAGTGAGGTTAATTCCCATTTTATTGGCTTTTAGTAATTTAGACTGATTTTAATCTATCATGTCCACATATGATTATATGTCGTAATTAATTAGTAATAAGACTATTAAAAATATTGATTGTAATATCTTTTTGTAAATGCCAAATTGAATTGTAAGTTTTGGGCTTGGTTGTCCACACCAGACTTGAAATATAATCTTACTTTCGCTTTAGATTGGTTCAAAACATCCCTAAATTTCTACCGTCTGGGTAATTTGCGGTTGGGCTCTTTAAAATTTGTTCAAATTCCGAAAAATGAAAATAAAACATTCAACGATTCATAAAATCATCATTGCATTTTTGATATTGGTTGTACTTCTGACCATTTCAGCCTTATATTATATTGGAAACAGTTACTATTCAACAAGTTTGGAAGAACGCCACTTTCATCCCGACAATGATTCGCTCATTTCTAGCGGGCCAGTTGGACATGGTTTGGGCGTAATTGGTTCTTTGATGATGGCAGTTGGACTTTTTACTTATATGGCCAGGAAGCGGATCCGCTTGTTTTCGCGGGTTGGGGTACTTAAATATTGGTTGGAGATGCATATTTTCCTTTGTACTCTGGGACCAGTTCTTGTGTTGTTCCATACGACCTTCAAATTCGGGGGGATCGTGGCGGTCAGTTTCTGGTGCATGGTAGCCGTTGTTTTAAGCGGGGTGATCGGAAGGTTTATTTACGTTCAAATTCCCCGGTCCATCGAGGGGCGTGAACTGAGCCTACAGGAATTGGAAGATCAAAAGCTGGAAACCAACAAGCAGCTCAGGAAAACAATTACCCTCGATGAAAGTATTTATGAGCTGCTTGACAGCTATTCAGGTAATGAATCCAAGGGGATAGGTAACCAGTTTTTTAAAAGCCGCAAAGAGAGAGTTGCACTTCGCCAACTTAAAACTGAGCTGAAATTGCAACAGGTTCCAAAAGTTAAAACAAGGGAAATATTACAGACATACAAGGACCAATTGTCACTCAAGAAAAGGATCGACAGGCTAAATATGATGCAAAACCTTTTTAAATACTGGCATGTAGCCCACCTTCCATTCGCTTTGGGAATGTTGGTCATCATGATTGTGCATGTTACTGTTGCCATCACTTTTGGTGCAAAATGGATATTTTAACCTATGGAATTACTTTTAGAAAAACTGATTACATATCTCGTTGTTGCGATCTTCCTTATCGTGGTTGTGATCATTTATTTAAGAAAACAAAAGAGGGAATCGAAGATTGTAGATGCAAAAATTGCCATAGCCAAGGAGGAAGGGTTGTATGAGCCTGTTTCGCTGCATCCCGTAATCAATGTGAACAGTTGCATCAAAAGCGGTGCCTGCATCACTGCCTGCCCTGAAAAGGATATTATCGGCATCCGAAATGGCAAGGCTACCATTATCAATGCATCACATTGTATTGGTCACGGCGCGTGTTTTAATGCTTGTCCGGTTCAGGCCATTACTTTATGTATTGGAACCGAAAAGAGAGGAGTCGATCTGCCGCATGTCAACCAAACATTTGAATCGAATGTTCCCGGTGTTTACATTGCTGGCGAGATGGGTGGGATGGGATTGATCAAAAACTCGGTTGAGCAGGGGAAGCAAGCCGTCGAAAACCTGGTAAAAACGATCAATAAGAATGTTGAAGCCCAATATGACCTGATTATTGTGGGTGCCGGCCCGGCAGGTATATCGGCAACCCTTACCGCTAAAAAAATGAATATTAGAGCTTTAACTCTTGAACAAGACTCGTTGGGAGGAACAGTTTTTACTTTTCCAAGGTCAAAAATTGTGATGACCTCTTCGATGGATTTGCCTCTTTATGGTAAGGTAAAACTCTTCGAGACCAGCAAGCTTGAATTGTTGAACCTTTGGAATGAAGTGCTTTCAAAGAATGGGATACAGATTAAAGAAAATTCAAAAGTCGAAGCCGTTGTACCCAAAGACAAGCACTTTGTAGTCAAAACACTCAGTGGTGAGGAATTTACTTCGCGAAAAGTATTGCTTGCGGTTGGCCGGAGGGGATCACCACGAAAACTCAACGTTAAGGGCGAGGAGAGCACGAAAGTCGCCTATCGATTACTGGAGCCAGAATTGATTGAGGATAAGGATATTGTGGTAGTAGGGGGAGGTGATTCCGCCATTGAGACTGCATTGTTGCTCACCGATCAGAACAGGGTTCATTTGTCCTACAGGAGTGATGTGTTTGGCAGGTTAAAACCCAAAAACAAGAGCAAAATACAGACAGCTATTGAGGAAGGGAGGATCAAAGTCCTGTTTAACTCAGGTTTGACTGCTATTGAGGATGAGCTGGTTCGAATCTCGGTAAAAGGTTCCGATCAGGAACTTGTATTGAAAAATGACCTTGTATATATTTTTGCCGGTGGGGAACTTCCTACCCAATTTCTTGAAAAAATTGGGATTATGATCAGTACAAAGCGTGGTGAAGCCATTTTAAAGCATGAAGATTAGAACATCAAAGTCCTGATAAGAGATTTAGTAATGAAAAATGTCAACCAAAATACCAGTGGAAAATTTATTACCGGGATCATCCTTCTGATGGTTTCAATAAGTGGCTATGGGCAAATATCTCCGGGGGAATTGTCGAAGGTCCATGCAAGCCTCGACGGTATGGCCAACTGTACGAAGTGCCATAAATTTGGAGAGAAAATTGCCAACGGGAAATGCCTTGACTGCCACACCGAGATCAAAGCCCGGACTGACAAAAAAAAAGGTTTCCACTCCTCTTCTGAAGTTTCGGCTAAAACATGTATCACCTGCCACAGCGACCACCATGGCGCTAATTTTGCAATTATCCGTTTTGACAAGAACAAGTTTGACCACAACCTGACCGGTTTTAAACTTGAAGGTGTCCATGCAAAAAAAGAGTGCGAAAAATGTCATAAAACAGCCTTTATTACCGATACCGATCCAAATATTAGAAAGAAAAGTTCGACTTATCTTGGTCTGACGAATGAGTGTTTTGGATGTCATGAAGATGTACACCAAAAAACACTTTCAAATACCTGCTCAAATTGCCATTCCAATGAGGCATTCAAACCGGCTTCAAAATTTGACCATTCAAAAGCAAAATATCAGCTTAAAGGAAAACATGCAACTGTTTTGTGCAAGGAATGTCATAAAACGGTTGTTCAGAATGGTAAAAATATGCAACAGTTTACAGGACTGCAATTTAGCAGTTGTCTCAATTGTCATAAGGATGTCCACAAAGACCAGTTTGGCCAGAATTGCACCCAATGCCATACTGAAGAGTCATTTAAGGCTATCAAAGGGATCAGCAAATTTGATCATACCAAGACTAAATATCTTCTTGTAGGTCAGCACATTACAATTGCTTGTAAATCATGCCATAAGGTGAGCCTTACTGCTCCCTTGCCTCACGAAAAGTGTACGAGTTGCCACATTGATTACCATAAGGGGGAATTTGCCCAGGCTGGGAAGTCTCCAGAATGTACACAGTGCCATTCTATGGAAGGTTTCAAGAAATCCTCATATACAATTGAACAACACAATCAGACTGTCTTTAAACTGGAAGGAGGCCACCTTGCAGCGCCTTGTTTTGAATGTCACAAAAAAGCCAAAGATTGGAAATTTCGGGAAATCGGAAAAAAATGTTCTGCCTGTCACGAGAATATTCATCGTAATGTTATAGATATCAGGTTTATCCCTGATGATAATTGTGAGAGTTGCCATAATGTGAATACATGGAAGGACATCAAGTTCGACCACAAGCTTACCTCCTTCACATTGGAAGGAAAACATACCGGACAAACATGCCGTAAGTGCCATTTTGAGGACAAACCAGATGGAACATTTTCTCAGAAATTTGCCATCTTAAAAGACGGTTCTTGCGAATCTTGCCATACCGATGTCCATCGTGCCCAGTTTAAGGAGAACAATGTGACATTGTGTTCAAAGTGCCACGGATTTGAAGGCTGGAAACCAGCGAAGTTCAATCACGACAGCACCAGTTTTAAATTGGATGGGGCACATAAAAAAGTGATTTGTATTAAATGTCATAAACCTGTAAAGGAAGGTGATACTACTTATATCAATTATAAACTAAAAGACGCCAAATGTACAAGTTGTCATTTGCGATAATCCTTTTATCGCTTGCAATCAATGTTATGGCCCAATCGCCTCATGGAAAGGATTTTAAAGCTGAATGTGTGAATTGCCACACATCTGGGGGGTGGAAAGAGATGAATGTTAAGCTATTGTTTGACCATGATACGACCAGTTTCAAGTTGGTCGGGCAGCACAAACAGGTGAGTTGTAAAGCTTGCCATAAAACATTGGATTTTAATCTGAAGAAACAGACCTGTGTTGAATGTCATACCGATATGCACAATGGTACGGTGGGCAAAGATTGCGCCAGGTGCCATACACCAAATACCTGGATCATTGAGAATGTGACCGATCTGCATCAGCAGAGCCGTTTCCCCTTACTTGGTGCACACCGTACAGCAAGTTGTGCAGGATGCCACAAATCAGCATCCACCTTGTTGTTTGAGCACACTGGTATAGAATGTGTCGATTGTCATAAAGTTGATTATCAGAATGCAACGAATCCGAACCATGTGCAGGGAGGTTTTCCGACATTGTGTACTGAATGTCATCTTGTTGGGACGACAACCTGGAATTCAGGAAAGGTAGCCCATGACTTCTTCCCATTGGTTGGAGGCCATAATGTTGGTTGTATCCTGTGCCATACAAATGGTCAGCTTACCAAAGTTTCCAAAGAGTGTGTCAGTTGCCACCAGGTGCAGTACAACAATGCCCCTCGACATACACAATTGAAATATTCTAACGATTGCACAAAATGCCATACCTCGACAAATTGGTTACAAACCACATTTAACCATTCACTTACGAATTTTCCGCTCACTGGCTTGCATATACCAGTTGTCTGTGAAAAGTGCCATACGACCACCCTGGCAGGAACCCCCACTGTTTGTAGCGGTTGCCACCTTGGCGATTTCAACAATGCTGCTATTCCAAGCCATTTAACTGCAGGTATCCCGAAGACTTGTGAAACATGCCACACGACAGCAGGATGGAAACCCTCGGCATTTAACCACACAACAACTGGTTTTGAACTGAAAGGTGGACACAAAGCCATTGTACAATGTTCAGCATGTCACAAAGGTACATTGACTGGTTTAAAACCTGAATGTATCAGTTGTCATCAGGTGCAGTACAATAGTGCTCCTAGGCATTTGCAATTGGGATATCCGACCGATTGTTCTAAATGCCATTCTTCCGATAATTGGCTGCAATCCAGCTTTAACCATGCTGGAACTAATTTTCCGCTTGCTGGTTTGCATACAGGTGTTGCCTGCGAAAAATGCCATGTTACCAGTTTAAAGGGAACTCCCACAATTTGCAAAAGTTGTCACCTCACTAATTTCAATCAGGCTCAGTTGCCCAACCATATCGCTGCAGGGATTACCCAGGATTGCGAAACCTGCCATACACCGGCAGGTTGGAAACCTTCGGCGTTCAACCACACAACGACAGGATTTGAATTGACTGGGAACCACAAATTGGTTACACAGTGTTCGAGCTGCCATAAAGGAAACCTAACTTCTGCAAGTCCGTTGTGTATCAATTGCCATCAGGTTCAGTACAATAGTGCATCAGACCATGTAAAATTGGGATATCCGACCGATTGTTCAAAATGCCACAATACAACAAACTGGCTCCAAACCAACTTTAATCATGCCACAACAAACTTTCCGTTAACCGGGGCACATGTAACTACAGCTTGTAATTTATGCCATACGACCAAATTTGCCGGAACGCCGACTTTATGTTTTAGCTGTCACACTACCAAGTACAACAATACGACGAATCCAAACCATCTCACGGCAAAATTCCCGACCAATTGCGAGTCGTGTCACACAACAACTGCATGGACGCCTGCAACTTTTAACCACGACGGGCAATTCTTTCCGATTTATTCCGGAAAACACAAAAGTGCATGGACGCTTTGTACCGAATGTCATACTACCAGTAATTATTCAAATTATAGTTGCATCGATTGTCATGAACATAGTAATAAAACTTCTGTTGATAAAACACATAGTGGGAAGAAAAATTATAGTTATACTAGCACAGCATGTTACAGTTGCCATCCACGTGGCACTGCAAATTAATTCAAATTAGGGCGATGAGAATAATATTCTTCATATTTCTGATGATTGGTGTTTCTGTCACTTTGTCCGCACAAGTTGAAAGCGATGAGATTGAAGGATCTGTGACTTTTGTTACCGCACAAAATGTATATGTCAAATTTGCATCTGCAAAAAAGATTAAACCCGGCGATAAGATTTTTGTCCGGAAAAACAATGTGCTGGTTCCTGTGCTTGTTGTCGATTATTCCTCCTCGATCTCATGTGTTGGCAAATTGACTGGAGATCAAAAACTTAAAGAGGGCGATAAAGTGATTGCTTTAATCATTATCGATAAAAGTGAATCTAAAAGGGAACAGGAAAACAGAAGGGTTGAGGCCATTCCCGTAAGTGATGAAGTTATGGGCAAGTCGGTAAAGGATTCCACCAAAACAGGTCAGGTACGTAAACAGGATGTAAGGGGAAGATTGCAATTTTCATCTTATTCGAATTTGTCAAACCTTGCAGGAACTGAAAGTCACAGGTTGCGCTATACGATGTCTTTGGATGTATTAAACGTTGCCGATTCACGTTTGTCATTCGAAAGTTATGTATCGTTTACACACAAGTTAAACGATTGGGCACCAATTAAGGCAGATATTTTCAATGGATTGAAAATCTATGACTTGAATTTGAAGTACGAAATAGGAAAAAGTACTGCAATATGGGTGGGACGTAAAATCAACCCAAAAGTAGCGAGCCTTGGGGCAATCGACGGGATACAGTTTGAGTCGGCCGGTAAATATTTTTATTTTGGAGTCGTTGCGGGGATGCGGCCTGATTATACCGATTATGGGTTCAATTCAAAATTGCCCGAATATGGTGTCTATTTGGGTCAAACATTGGAAAACAAAAATGGGATGATGCAGACTTCTGTTGCGGTTTTCGAGCAGACGAATGCCGGAAATACCGACCGGCGGTATGCGTATTTTCAGCACGACAATTCCTTGTTGAACAATGTCAATTTGTTTGTTTCATCCGAAGTCGATCTATACAAGGTCGTCAATGGTTTGCCGGTCAACGGATATACCCTCACCAGTTTGTACGCATCGCTGAATTTTCGGATCACGAAAAGGCTTTCGATCATGGGGTCATACGACAACCGTAAAAATGTGATCTATTACGAAACGTTCAAGAACTATGTCGATCAATTGCTCGAAGATGCTTCCCGTCAGGGAGTTCAGGTAAGGATCAATTACCGTCCGATCAACTACATGAACATTGGGGTTTCATCGAGTTACAGGTTGCGCGACAAAGATTTTTTACCGACAAAAAATGTAAACGGATATCTATCCTACGGTAAAATGCCTTTGGGTATAACGGCCTCATTATCTGGTAATTTAATTCAGACAAGTTATGTCAACGGTTCAGTCTATGGAATAAGGCTCGACAAGAGCCTTATGTCGGGAAAAATGAATTGGGGGTTGAATTACAGATATGTTGATTACCAATTTGTTAGTAATTCCAATACACTTCAGCAGCACATTGGTGAAGCCGATTTGTCGGTTCAGGTTACACGGAAGTTCTCATTATCGGTGAATTACGAGGGAACTTTTGAAAAAGTGAACAAATATCACTCAATCTACTTCAGTGCTATCAAAAGATTTTAACAAAAGGATATATTTGCAAAAAAAACGTATTTCGATGAATTACGGGTTGTTTTATTATTAATGTCAGGTAAGTTTATAAAAACAGAAGAAATGAAGAAATTAGTATTTGTAATGTTTGTCCTTTCAGTGATAGCTGCTTGCACATCGCCTCAGCAAAAACCTAAAAAAGATACAGCCCAGGCTGGGATACTTAAACAGGTCAAGATAGCTGAAGTTATTCAGGCTCAGAGTTATACCTATTTGAAGGTTTCTGATGCCCTTGTAGAAAATTGGTTGGCAGTAAACAAGCAGGATTATAAAGTTGGTGCCGATTTGTTTGTGAATTACACTACGGCTGTCACGATGGAAAATTTTCACAGCAAAGAGCTGAACCGTGATTTTCCATCGATTTTATTTGTTTCTCAAGTTTCTGATCAGCAGCAATCGGCTACCGAACAGCCTTCAGGTATGGGTGGTGGCATGGGTGGTGGCATGGGTGGTGCCATGGGCGCACAAATGCCAGCAGGAAAAAAAGTTGCCCCGGTTCAAGCCAATATAAAGGTTGAACCTATCCCAGGAGGAATAACGATTGCAGAATTGTACGCCAACAAAGCCAAATATGCGGGTAAAAAGGTGAAAATCAAAGGTTCTGTGGTAAAAGTCAATGATGAGATCATGGGCAAGAACTGGGTACATCTTCAGGACGGCACAAAAAATGGGGATGATTTTGACCTTACTTTTACTACAAAAGCTACTGTTGTAGTGAACGATGTTGTTACTTTTGAAGGAGTCGTAGCCATTGACAAAGATTTCACAGCTGGGTATGTCTATCCTTTGATCGTTGAGGATGCAGAGCTGATTAAATAGGTTTTCGGATTTAAAAATACATATTAAACCCTCAAGGTACCCGATACCTTGAGGGTTTGTTGTTCTTCGAAATTGTGAATTCCGTTAAAAATTCGTATCTTCGTAAAATGTAACAGGTGCAGGAAAACTGGTTCCTTTTATGCCCTCTTACTTTTCAACTTTTTGTTATAACAGTTAATAAATAAGGTTATGCGATATCTTGATCCAAAAAATGACCTGACTTTTAAGAAAGTATTTGGTGAACACCCGCATCTTTTGAAGAGTTTCCTGAACGCCGTAATGCCGCTCGAAGAAGGTAAAAAGATTGTCTCCCTCGAATACTTGACTGCCGAATTGGTTCCCGAAATTCCCATGTTTGCGAATTCAATTGTTGACGTTCGTTGCATCGATGAAAAAGGACAGCAGTTTATCGTTGAAATGCAGATGCTTTGGACAGACAGTTTCAAAAGCAGGGTTCTGTTCAATGCATCAAAAGCTTATATCAAACAAGTGGGAAGGGGCTTCCAATACAAAGGCTTACAACCTGTTTACTCGCTCAATATCATTAACGAAAATTTTGACGACAATCCAGATAGGTATTTGCATTATTATCAGATCATCCACACCATGGATAGTGAAAAGGTGATGGAAGGATTGGAATTTGTTTTTATCGAGTTGCCAAAATTTAAAGCAAAGAAATTTACAGATAAAAAGTTGCAGGTGTTATGGTTGCGCTTTTTATCCGAAATTAACGATTTGCAGGAAGGAATTTCTCCTGATTTTTTGGATGTTCCGGAGATTAAAGAGGCGACTGACCTGATCCTTGAAAGTGGGCTTACCAAAGGTGAACTCGAAACTTACGATAGGTATTGGGATATCATCAGTACAGAAAAGACATTTTTAATAGATGCTTTTGACAAGGGTATTGAACAAGGTATTGAACAAGGAATCTGGAAGGGCATCGAACAGGAGAAAAAAGAGTCAGACAAGAAGATAAAAGCTGAAAAGTTGGGAATTGCCAGTACCTTGAAAAGGATCGGAATTTTAAATTCGGATATTTCAGTAGCAACGGGACTTTCCGAACATGAAATTGAAAGACTTTGATAATAAACCCTCAAGGATTTAAAATCCTTGAGGATTTATTTTATTACCTTTTTAACTTGATCACTTCGCTTCCGGCAAGCAGGTAGGCCCCTGAACCGTAAACCTCCCAGCTATCGGCATTGAAATTTTTCTTCGGATCTGCACCAATCGGTTGTACCCAACCTACATGACCATCTTCTTTAACACATTGATTCAATCCAATCCATGCTTTTTCAACAACCGGTAAATAGGTTGATTTGTCGAGGATACCATTGTTTATCCCCCAAGCCATAGCATAACAATCAAATCCTGAGCCACTTACTTCGCCACCAGGATAAGAGTCGGGATCAAGCAAGCTGGCACGCCAAAGTCCGTCGGCCTGCTGAATCCCTTTTAACCGTTCTGACATTGCTTTGAAAATAGTAACATAAAATTCCCGGTTTGGATAGTTGGCCGGAAGTTCATTCAATACCCTTACGAGGCCACCCATTACCCAGCCATTCCCACGCGACCAGAATATCTTTTTCCCGTTTGCTTCATGGATATCTTTGCCATCGTTTTTGATCACATATTTAAGGTCACGGGCAAAGAGGTGTTCCTCCTTATCGTAGAGCAGGTCATAACATTCTTTAAAAAGTTGGTCACAATATTTCAGGTAACTATCATTCCCTGTAGCAATTCCCAATTTAACCATCGCTGGTGGCCCCATAAACAGGGCATCGCACCACCACCATTTGATCACTTCGTTACCTTTGGTAGGATAAGGTTTTTTCATGAAAATGGCCAGCGTATCAATGAAAGGCTGGATCATCTCCTTTTTATTTTCAATCTTATAAACATCGACATAGGTTTGGCAGATTGCAATATCGTCGGCATGGTACCATCTTTTGCCTGGTTTCCATTGGTTTGCATTTCCCATGTCGAGCATTGCCTGATAAATCTCTTTGGATTTGGTTGTTTGCCAGGCAGCAGATACCCCGGCATAAAAAGCACCGTTTGTCCAGTCGGTCAAGGCGTGGTTTGGATTTTTAAGTTGCCATTCGGTTACTTTTTTCATTGTTTTCTTGATGTAACCTGCCGAAAACACTTTTTTGTTGTTTGCTGGCTTCGCAAAACCCAATACGGTAAATGCAATCAGCACAATTAAGAGGAGAATCTTTTTCATCATTTAGTCGTTTTTAATTAATCGGATGCAAATATATTAAATCGTGCAATCGATTGCAATGACAATTAATTAAAAGTTTACATACCCTGGGTGATTCAAGCTGAATTTTGCTTAATATTGCAAAGCTAAAAAACAATGATAAATACGATTATTCATAAAGGACATCATCATCACTTGCCATAAGGTGAACCGGGTTGGTACGTCCATAAATATAATACCAATACATTGGCTTACCTTTAATTACAGGTAAGCCTTTTTTATTTTACAAATATGGAGACTATTTTGCGAATTGCTGTTCAGACCAAGGGTCGTTTAAACGAAGATTCAATGACTTTGCTTGGTGAAACAGGTATAAAACTGGTTACTGGCAGCCGAAGGTTGATTTCTGCCGCCAAGAATTTCCCTTTGGAAGCCTTGTTTTTGCGCGATGACGATATTCCGCAATGTGTTGCCGACGGGGTTGCGGATATTGGGGTTGTTGGTTTAAATGAAGTACTTGAACAGCAGAAAACCGTGGACATTGTGAAACATCTTGGTTTCAGCAAATGCCGGTTATCGCTTGCGATTCCTAAAGACATTCAATATATTGGTCTGGAATGGTTTTCAGGAAAGAAAATCGCCACATCTTACCCAAGGGTACTTAAGGATTTTCTTTCCAAAAACAATATTGAAGCGGATATTCATTTTATTGCCGGGTCTGTTGAAATTGCACCTGGTATCGGTTTGGCTGATGCCATATTCGACATTGTAAGTTCAGGCAGTACGCTGATCAGCAATCGGTTGAAAGAGGTTCAAACTATTATTGAATCGGAAGCTGTAATGGTCGCAACGCCAAACCTTTCAAAAGAGAAGCAGGCTATTCTCGACGAACTTATTTTTCGTATCGAAGCGGTCGAGAAGGGGAGGGGCAAGAAATACATTTTGCTGAATGCACCAAATGATAAACTGGACCAGATCATCCAGGTACTTCCTGGAATGACGTCCCCGACGATTATGCCATTGGCAAGAAGTGGTTGGAGTTCCCTTCATTCTGTAATCAATGAACGCGAGTTCTGGGAGGTAATTGGAAAGCTGAAAAAAAATGGTGCCGAAGGGATCCTTGTTTTACCTATCGAAAAAATGATTTTATAAATTTATTCGTCATGAAGATTTACCGCTACCCACTGTTAAAATCGTGGCCGGAAATTACAAAACGGCCATTTGCCGATCATTCAGATAAAATTGAAACTGTCCGCGAAGTGATGGAGAATATCCGTGAAAATGGAGATGATGCGCTACATGAATATACAAAACGTTTTGACAAGGTCGATCTCGTTGATTTTAAGGTTACTCCCGATGAAATCGAAGAGGCTGTCCTGAAAGTCGATACAGATCTTAAAAGGGCCATTGCTGTTGCGGCCAATAACATCGACTTGTTTCATGTTGCGCAGAAGATTCCGCACCGGATTATTGAAACAATGCCTGGTGTTAAATGTTGGCAGAAATCGGTTCCGATCGAATATGTCGGGCTGTATATTCCCGGAGGATCGGCCCCCTTGTTTTCTACGGTCCTAATGCTTGGGATTCCCGCACTGATTGCAGGATGCAAAAATGTTGTTTTGTGTACGCCACCTGATCGTGAGGGGAAAATCCACCCAGCCATCTTGTATGCTGCTTCTGTTTGCCACATCACCGAAATTTTTAAAATTGGTGGTATGCAGGCAATTGGTGCAATGGCGTATGGCACGGAATCCATTCCTAAGGTTGAAAAGATATTTGGACCTGGAAATTCTTGGGTCACAGCGGCAAAACAGTTTGTAGCGATGGCCGATTGTGCGATTGATATGCCCGCTGGTCCTTCCGAGGTGGCTGTGATGGCCGACAAATCGGCAAATCCTGCTTTTGTTGCTGCCGATTTATTGTCGCAGGCCGAGCATGGCCCTGATAGTCAGGTGATTTTGGTATCCACTGACGAACAGTTGATCAATGATGTAATTGATCAAATCGAAATTCAAATCAAGGAACTTCCGCGCTCTTCAACTGCAACAAAAGCACTCGAAAACAGCCGGGCGATTTTGGTGAACGATCCTGAGGAAATGGTCAGCCTGATCAATTTCTATGCTCCTGAGCACCTGATAATAGCAACATGCAATGCTGCGGAAGTTGCAGAAGAAATCACAAATGCGGGGTCTGTTTTTATTGGAAACTATTCCCCTGAAAGTGCAGGCGATTATGCTTCAGGAACCAATCACACCCTTCCCACCAATGGTTGGGCAAGGTCATTTAGTGGTATTGGATTGGACAGTTTCTGCAAAAAGATCACCTTTCAGGAAATCTCAAAAGAAGGGATACTTCAATTGGGTCCTTCCATTGAAAAAATGGCGGCTGCTGAACAGCTTTTTGCCCATAAAAATGCCGCAACTTTACGCATGAAATGAAGAAGAACAATCAGGTTAAATTTTGAATTATCTATGTATGATCTTAGATATTAATCAGTTGCTTCGCGAAAACATCCGCACGATGAAACCTTATTCCAGTGCAAGGGACGAGTTTTCTGGCGATGCGGCTGTATTTCTCGATGCAAACGAAAATCCTTACAATTCGCCTTGGAACCGTTATCCCGATCCGCGTCAGCTAAAACTGAAGGAAAGGGTCGGTGAAATCAAAAATGTACCGATCAGCAATATTTTTCTTGGGAATGGAAGTGATGAACCCATTGATCTGTTGTTCCGTGCATTTTGCGAACCTGGCAAAGACAATGTTGTTTCGATCAATCCAACCTACGGCATGTACCGCGTTGCTGCAGATACCAACAATATCACAGTAAAACTGGTCAATCTGGGTTCCGATTTTGAATTGGATGCGGATGCCATTCTTGCGGCAGTAAATCCTAATACGAAAATTATATTTCTTTGCTCCCCAAATAATCCATCCGGTAACGCTTTGGACCATAATGGGATGAAGCGGATTGTTGAAGGATTTCATGGTCTGGTGGTTATAGATGAGGCTTACATTGATTTCTGTCCTGAGAAATCCTTCCTACCAGTCCTGGAGCAATACCAAAACCTTGTGATCCTTCAAACTTTTTCCAAAGCCTGGGGAATGGCAGGTCTCCGTTTGGGTATGGCATTTGCTTCCTTTCAGATTATTGAGATTTTGAGCCGTATCAAATACCCATATAATCTTAGCATACTGACCCAGCAGAAAGCCCTTGAACTTTTGGACGATAAGCAACGGATGATCGATTGGGTGGAAGTCATATTGAAGGAGCGGACAAAAATGGTCGAAGTCTTGGTCAAATATCCTTTTGTAATTAAGGTTTATCCAACCGATGCCAATTTTGTCCTCGTAAAGACCCACGATCCAAGGGGAATTTATCAATACCTTGTCGAGGAGAAAATCATCGTTCGCGACCGCTCTTCCATCTCACTGTGCGAAGGGTGTTTACGGATCAGTATCGGATCGCCTGAAGAAAATGCAATATTGATCGATGCCCTCGATGGTTTAGTTTAAAGATTAAAAATAACCAATGAAAAAAGTACTGTTTATAGACCGCGACGGAACACTGATTGTAGAGCCACCTGTTGATATGCAGGTTGACTCGCTGGAAAAGCTGGAATTTATGCCAGGAGTTTTAAGAAGCCTGTACAATATCAGGAAATACCTTGACTATGAATTGGTTATTGTTTCCAATCAGGATGGGTTGGGAACCGCTTCGTATCCGGAAGATACTTTTTGGCCGGCTCAGAACAAGATGATGAAAGCCTTTGAAAACGAAGGGATATTTTTCAAAAATGTACATTTTGATCCTTCCTTGCCGGAACAAAATTCGCCGAACCGCAAACCGGGGATTGGAATGTTGACCGAGTATCTTTCTGGAGATTATGACATCGCTGCTTCATATGTGATCGGTGACCGTGTAACAGACATTCAGCTTGCCAAAAACCTCGGAGCGAATGGTATTTTCTTTGCCAACGAAGGTCGAAGGCATGAATTAAACGATAAAGGTTTATCGGATTATTGCAATCTGATTTCCGAAAATTGGGACGAAGTATTTAGTTTCCTTGCTATTGGTGAAAGGTCTGCAACTATCCAACGAAAAACTTCAGAAACTGATATATTTGTTGAGTTAAAATTAGATGGGACAGGGAAGTGTGACATATCTACTGGCTTGGGATTTTTTGATCATATGCTCGATCAGATAGGGCGGCACTCAGGATGCGATTTAAAAATCAAGGTTATTGGAGATCTTACTGTCGATGAGCATCATACTATTGAAGATACCGGTATTGCAATTGGCGAAGCGTTCAGAAAAGCCTTGGGCAACAAACGAGGTATTGAAAGATACGGATTTTTCCTTCCGATGGACGATTGTCTTGCGCAGGTGGCCCTCGATTTTGGGGGAAGGCCCTGGCTGGTTTGGGATGCGACCTTTTTGCGCGAAAAAGTAGGCGACATGCCAACCGAAATGTTCTTCCATTTCTTTAAGTCACTGGCCGATTCTGCATTGATGAATCTGAATATCAAGGCCGATGGAACCAATGAACACCACAAGATTGAGGGGATTTTCAAGGCATTTGCCCGTTCAATAAAGATGGCAATCCGCAAAGATCCATTTCAGCAGTCGCTACCAAGTACAAAGGGAGTACTTTAGATACAAAAGAATCATCAAAAAATAAAACATTCAATGCAGACGATCCGAAAAGATGCGGATAATAGGAATACAGCAATATTGCTGATTTATTGTCCTGATAAACAGGGAATACTTGCCTCTGTGACTGAATTTTTAAATGAAAATAAAGGGAATATTATTTATCTCGACCAGCATGTTGACCATGAAGAGGGATTGTTTTATATGCGTGTGGAGTGGGAATTGGGTGAATTTGCTATTCCGCGTGAGAAAATAGCTGATTATTTCGAAACCCTGATTGCCCAAAAGTATTCGATGCAGTTTGCCCTCCATTTTTCGGACAAGAGGCCACGAATGGCAATCTTTGTTTCCAAAATGTCGCATTGCCTTTTTGATATCCTTTCGCGTTATGTAGGTGGGGATTGGGATACCGAAATTCCACTGATTATCAGTAACCATGAAACAATGCGCCCCGTTGCAGACAGTTTTGGAATTGATTATATAGTGGTTGAGATCAACAGTGGCAATAAAGCCCAGCAGGAGAAATTGGAGATTGAAATACTTGAGAAGTACAATATTGATTTTGTTGTACTTGCCCGATATATGCAGGTTTTATCCGATGACTTTGTAAAACATTTTCCCAATCGGATTATCAATATCCACCACTCATTTTTACCTGCATTTGCTGGTGCGAAGCCCTACCATGCAGCACATCAGCGTGGTGTGAAAATCATAGGTGCCACTAGCCATTATGTAACAGCCGATTTAGATGCCGGACCGATTATTGCACAGGATGTTGTCCGTATTTCGCACATTGATACCGTTGACAGCCTGATCCGTAAAGGTAGGGACCTGGAGAAAATTGTGCTGAGTGAAGCCGTTTATAAGCACCTTCAGCGTAAAATATTGGTTTACAATAACAGAACTGTTGTATTTAATTAAAGAAAAATGGAAAATATCTTCAAAAATTTCAAATTGATCCTTGTTGGATTGTTCATCTTCAATGGTTGCTTTGCACAAACAAAACTAGAAATTCCGAAACAAACGGTTCCCGAAGAATATGGCTATAAGGTTAAAATTGGGGATCAGGTGCCCGATTTTTCAATGACCTTGACAGACGGGAAGAAGGTCTCACCGAAAGATTGGAAAGGCAAAGTAGTCATGCTTCAGTTTACGGCAAGTTGGTGCAGTGTGTGCCGCAAGGAGATGCCTTTTATCGAAAAGGACATCCGGCTCAAAAATAAAAACAATCCCAACTTTCTCCTTTTGGGTGTTGACCGGGACGAGCCGTTGGAAAAAGTTGTTAAGTTTCAAAAAGACATGGCAATTACCTATCCTCTGGCACTAGATCCAAATGCCGATATCTTCGGATTGTTCGCCGATAAGAAAGCAGGTGTCACTCGAAATGTAATTCTCGACCGAAATGGGAAAATCGTTTACATGACAAGGCTCTACAAACCGGAAGAGTTTCAGGAGATGGTGAAAGTAATTGACATGCTTGTGAAATAGCAATATATCGGTAATGATAGGTCTTTAAATGGCATCAGAAGAGGACAGTTCAGGGTATATTATTATTGATTTGCATACTATTAAGTATGGAGTTGGCACAAGAGAATCTGGTGAGCGACTCAGAAATGAACTTGTAAGAGTGTTCAATCAATCTGGTATGAACTTCATAATTGACTTTGCAAACGTGAGAATAATTTCGTCTGCCTTTGCTGATGAGCTTATGGGGAAACTAGTAACAGAATTTGGATTTTATGGTTTTAATAACATCTTCAAATTGAAAAATATGAATTCAAACGTTCAATCAATCGTTCAACGATCAGTAGCTCAACGGATGATGGAAAGCTTCAATGGGAATGGAATAAACCATGCAGATGATTCCTATGCATCTGAAAAATAAAGAAATATCATTTTAGTTCTATGAAAATCGTAATCATAAAATACAATGCCGGCAATATCCGGTCAGTGGATTTCGCCCTTCAAAGGTTGGGCATATCTGCTTCAATAACAGCCGATCCTGACGAAATCAGGAGTGCCGACAGGATTATTTTCCCAGGAGTTGGAGAAGCTTCTACGACAATGAGTTACCTTAAGGAACACAAATTGGATGTTTTGATTTGTGATTTGAAGCAACCTGTCCTCGGGATTTGTCTCGGTCTACAGTTGATGTGTACCCATTCCGAAGAGGGAGATGTTGATTGTTTGGGAATCTTTCCAGAGAAGGTGAAGAAATTTGTGTTGCCTATCAATGAGAAGAGCAAGTTCAAAATCCCACACATGGGTTGGAACAGCCTTTCGGGGTTAAGGACACCACTTTTTAACCGGATCAGCGAAGAGGATTATTTCTACTTTGTCCACTCTTTTTATGCCACCACTGGAGCCGATACCGCTGCAACCTGCGATTATCTTGTCCCTTTCAGTGCATCTTTACAGAGGGACAATTACTATGCAACGCAATTCCATCCCGAAAAAAGCGGAAAGGTAGGCGCCCTGATCCTGGAGAACTTTATCAACCTAAAGATTTGAAATCCATGAAGATTGAAATCATCCCCGCCATCGATATCATTGAAGGCAAGTGTGTCCGTTTAAGCCAGGGCGACTACCTGCAAAAAACAATTTACAACGAGAATCCATTGGAAGTTGCCAAAATGTTCGAGGCTGCAGGTTTGAAACGCCTCCATCTGGTCGATCTTGATGGGGCAAAGGCACATCACATTGTCAATCAGAAGGTTCTGGAAAAAATTGCATCAAACACCAATTTGGTGATAGACTTTGGTGGAGGTTTGAAATCGGATGAAGACCTTAGGATTGCCTTTGAATCGGGGGCATCCATGGTAACAGGCGGAAGCATTGCTGTAAAATCACCGGAGGTTTTTCTGAGCTGGATCGACAAATTTGGGGCAGATAAAATCATCCTTGGCGCTGATGCAAAAAATGAGATGATTGCTGTTGCCGGTTGGCTGGAGAGTACAGGCACTGATGTTTTTGAATTTATAAGGCATTGGCATTCAAAGGGTATTCACAAGGTGATCAGTACCGACATCAGCCGAGACGGGATGTTGAGCGGTGCCGCAACTGAATTGTATCAGAAAATCCTGAAAATTGTTCCTGATGCTTACCTGATTGCGAGTGGCGGCATCAGCTCAATGGCAGACATCCTTGAATTGCAGGAAGCTGGAATTCCGGCTGTAATTACCGGAAAGGCAATCTATGAAGAAAAGATTACCATGGGTGAATTGAAGAGATTCTGTCAATAGAAGGACTCAAAACAAATACCTTGAAAAAGCATTACTTTCTTTTAGTTTTGATCATAATTGTTTACAGGGTTGGTTATTCTCAATTGCCTATATATCAAGCAAATAATTGCTATTTTGAAAAAATAAAGTTGCACATAAAGGATAAAGCTTTTAAGGATACTATTATGTTATTTCGCAATTACATTGATTTTAAGGATGATATAAGGCTTTTATGTAGAGACAAAATAGCTGATAAAAACCTTGAAGACCTGATATGGGGGTGTAAATATATTTCTGAATGGCTTAGGTATCAACAAAGGCTGAATAAATTCTCTTTTGTTTCTTTCAGAACTCAAAATAGTAATGACACGATAGCAATCGTCTATATTTGCGATAGGAAAACAAGGGAAACCATTGAAAAATATCGGTTTAGGATCGTAAATAAAATGATTATTGGTATCAATATATTGCCAGATGTTTTTGACGGTTTTGTACCTATTGAGGAATTTGAAGATGAAAAATATAAAGTAATTGAAATCTGATTCACAGTGTTTTATGAACAGAGTGGTAACAATTTATTTTTAACAAAATGCTTGCAAAAAGATTAATTCCCTGCCTTGATATACGTGATGGGCAAACCGTTAAAGGAGTAAACTTTGTCAATATTATCAATGTAGGTGACCCTGTGGAGCTGGGGAAGCTTTATGCGCAACAGGGTGCCGATGAACTGGTCTTTTTGGATATTACAGCCACTCATGAGGGGCGCAAGACCTTTGTGGAATTGGTGAAGCGCATTGCCCAAAACCTTGATATTCCTTTTACTGTGGGAGGAGGGATCAGCGAGCTCAAAGATGCCGAAGCCTTGCTTTCGGCTGGGGCTGATAAAATTTCGATCAACTCCTCGGCAGTCCGCAACCCACAATTAATTGATGATATGGCCCGTAACTTCGGGAGCCAGTTTGTCGTTGTGGCTATTGATGCGCGTGAAGCCAACGATTATTGGACAGTCACTGTAAACGGGGGGCGTATTCCAACCGAAAAGGAGCTTTTTTCGTGGGCCAAAGAAGCAGAAGACCGTGGCGCAGGTGAAATCCTTTTTACCTCCATGAACCACGACGGTACCAAGAACGGTTTTGCAAACCAGGACCTTGCAAAGCTTTCGGAGATCCTCACCATTCCGTTGATCGCCTCGGGAGGTGCAGGAACTATGGAACATTTTGCCGATGTTTTTACCCTTGGCAAGGCAGATGCAGGATTGGCAGCGAGCATCTTCCATTTTCATGAAATTGCCATTCCCGATTTAAAGCACTACCTTCGCGGAAAAGGGATTTGTGTGAGATAGATCTATTTGGTAAACCTTTGGGTCGGGCGATTTCCAATCGCCCTTAGTTGTATTTATTATCCGTTTGTAGTTTTAATGAATTGGTTGATCTCAGTAAATAATTAGAATAACAGAATACAAAATAAGATATGGAACTCAATTTCAACAAACTGGCAGGCGACCTCCTTCCTGCAGTCATACAGGACAATACAACTGGCAAGGTTTTAATGCTTGGTTTTATGAACAAGGAAGCCTACCATGAAACGGTTTCAACAGGCCTCGTCACTTTCTTCAGCCGCACGAAAAACCGGCTTTGGACAAAAGGGGAGGAGTCAGGGAATTTCCTGAAGGTAGTCTCTATCCAACCCGATTGCGATCAGGATACCTTGCTGATCAAGGTCAATCCAACAGGTCCTGTTTGCCACAAGGGGACCGATACCTGTTGGGGAGAGGAAAATAAGACGGAGGATGTGATGTTCTTAAAGAAATTACAGGACTTTATCGACAAGCGAAAAAAGGAGATGCCCTTAGGTTCCTACACCACATCCTTGTTTGAAGACGGCCTTGCACGTATGGCCCAGAAAGTTGGGGAAGAGGCAATTGAAACAGTGATCGAGGCGATGGCCAACAATGACAAACGCTTACTCTATGAAGCTTCAGACCTTGTGTATCATTTGATTGTCCTCCTGTCGCACAAAGGTATGCGGATTGAGGATATCGCAAGGGAGCTAAAGAGGAGGCATAAATAATAGACTTACGGACATTAAAAATGACATCCTCGCAAAATGATACCAGATTGGAAAACAAATAAGGTTTATTATTCATTTCAATCTTCGTTTGATTTTAAACTTGAATTAAAAGATTTACGAGAAACTGTAAAACGGAATAATTATAATTATAGTCATATTGCTGGTACTAAGGACTATTATTGCCGAGATTATATGCCAATTCAGTTGACAAAAAATGAATTTATTCAATTTAAATTCCAACCAGACTATTTAATAAACAGCAATGATAGGATAAGTTTTGTGACTGATGTGAATAATGTTTTAAGGAAGAATAGATTTTTGGGAAAACTACAAATAAAAAATTCTGAAATAATTCTTGATGGCGGTAATATTATTAAAAGTGAAAACAAAGTAATTATTACTGATAAAGTTGCAGTAGATAATAACCTAACTATTGAACAAACAAGAACTGAACTTGAGAAAATTTTAAAGGTAAAGGTTATAATCATACCAAGATATCCTGAAGAAGAAACTGGTCACTCAGATGGTATAATTAGGTTTTTAAATGAAAATACTGTTTTGACCATAAATATTGAAAATGAAAAAAAGGATTGGAAAGATAAGTTGGTTCATGAAATAGAAAAGGTAAACTTAAAATTAATCTCGCTTCCAATAGCAAAAACACACGAATATGACTGGAGGTATATAAACTATTTACATGTTGGAAAAACTATTATCGTTCCATCTTTTAAAAATAATAAGGAAAGTGATAAAATAATATTACCTTTTATGAATGACGTATTTAAACAATATGGATAGAAAATGGAGTCAATAGACGCTGATAGAATTTCTGAAAATGGTGGAGTATTGAATTGTTTTACATGGAATGTTTTTGAATAAAATTTACGATATGAGTTGCAAACATAGATTTTTTGATAATTTAATACCGACATGGGAGTTTGACTACTTATTCATTGGGACTTTTAATCCAGTATGGAATAATCCTAACGGTAACAATGCAAATTATTTTTATGGAAGGCATACCAATGATTTTTGGTATATTTTACCAAAAGTGTTTGGGGATAGTGATTTAATGGCAAAAGAAAACAGAACAGACCAAAATATTCTAATTAACTATCTGAAAACTAAAAAGATTGCGTTATCAGATATTGTTATTGAAGTAAAAAATGTTGAGAAAGAAAATGAACTTCATTTTAATGATATAATTGGCGTTAGAGACAAAAGTCTTGAAAAATATGAACTGATTTTTAATAGTGCAATATTTAATATGCTGAATAACAAATTAAAAGGAGTCTTTTTCACTCGACAATATGAAAGTAAATCAACAATTTGTAATCAATGGAAATTGATAAAAGATAAATGTAAAGAACTATCAATTCCAACTTCGGAATTAGTTACACCTTCAAGGGGATACCGAGGCAATGGATATAACAGAGAAAAGAAAATAAGAGAATGGAGAAATATCATATTAAAAGATTAACGACTTTTAATACATGGTTTAGCACTTGCGGATTCCAGTTGTTTGCGAGCGTTTGTGTCTTGTAAAAAGTAATAAGGAATCGATTTGTAATCCCTTACGACACCATACCATAAAACGTTACCAACAAGCCGAAAAAGCAGTTTTTTGCTGATGCAACTGGTGAAATTATGCAATTTACAACTTTATTGAGTATCAGAATAATTTAATATTAATAAAGTAAATACTATTGCGCTATTCAAATACAATTTAACAACCGAACAGCTACTCAACTTGGGTTGAATGAAAAGCAAGTAAAAGCCGTTTTGTTTATGAAAGAAAATGGAAAAATATCCAATACTTGATTGGCTCATAATTGGCTCAATTGGTTCATAATTGCATCAAACTATTTAAGATAAGGGTCGAACTTCGAAAACACAAACAAATTAAAACGAATACAATGAAAATCAGATTTTTAAGGTTATTTCTATTTATTTCTTCTTTCAACTTTATTTCACTTGCTTCCACCGGTGCCTCAAAAATTATCGTTACCGACAAAGACAAGGTGCTGCTTCAGGAGAAATTTGATAAGTTCTTAAAAGACAAAAACTTACCAATGGGTGATCTGGTCCATAAAATTGGAACTGATTTTATGGGAACGCCCTATGTTTCAAACACGCTCAAAAACAAAGGAGAAGAAAACCTGGTTGTCAATCTGCGCGAGTTGGATTGCACCACTTTCGTAGAAAATTGTATCTCAATTGCCCGTACAATTAAAAGCGGCGAAGCAACTTTCGACAGGTTCGTCAAAGAGCTTGAGAATTTGAGGTATCGCAACGGTAAATTGAACGGTTATACAAGCAGGTTACATTACATTGCCGAATGGATGATCGACAATTCTGCCAAAGGAATAGTCAAGGATGTAACTGGTCAGGTAGGGGGCGAATCCCATAAGGTTAACCTGAATTTTATGAGCACCCATCCCGACTCGTACCCACAGTTGTTGGGACAGCCAAAACTGGTTGAAGAGATTAAGCAAATTGAAATCAGGGTTTCCGCACAACCCTTTTATTATATTCCAAAAGAAAAAATTGCTTCCTGTGAAAAGCAAATACTTGATGGTGACGTAGTTGCTTTTGTTACCAGAATTCCGGGAATGGATGTTTCACATGTCGGATTCTTGTTTAAAAAAGAAGGACGTGTATTCCTGCTTCACGCACCGCTTTCAGGGGGAAAAGTTACCACTACAAAGGTGCCATTGGCTGAATACCTCAAAGACTCCAAGAGCACAACAGGCCTATTTGTGATAAGGGTTCTTTAATCTTAAGACCAGCAATATTTTGATTTTATTTTGCTATATTTACAAAAATATTGGATTCAAAGTAGAACTATAATTAGTGTACAATGAAGTTTATTTTATATACAATTTTGGCTTTAGCTTGTTCTTTAACAAGCTGTAAAATGCATTCAAAGATTAAAAATTCAGACGCTATGAAATCAGATTATGAAATTGGGCTTGGTGAGAGTTTTCAAATCGAATTGGCATCCAATCCGACGACAGGTTATGCATGGCAATGGACTAACAAGGATGCAATATTGAATGTGGAAAAGGTTGAATCAAAATATACGGCAACCGATAATCCCAAAGGAATGGTAGGTTCCGGGGGTACCGAAACCTGGAAATTTAAAGGTATAAAGAGTGGGTCAGAAACGCTGAAATTGGAGTACAAGCGCGCTTGGGAATCAGGTGCTGCTGCCGAAGTAAAATCGATTAACGTAACTGTTAAGTAATAATTGCTGAAAAATTATGACTCCACATAAATCAGGTGGCACATTCAGAAAATTAACTCAATGTGCCACCTGTTTCATTTCTTCGGTTTTCCTTTTCCGTTCTCCCTCGACTGACCCAATTTCCATGTCACTCCCTTCATTTTTTCATTCTTTCATTTTTCATTTCTTCATTTTCCCGTCTCCCTTCGCCGTTTTTCCCTATCTTCCAATGCATTCAACAACTCATTGATTTGTTGTTCGGTATGGATGGCAGAAACGGTTATCCTTACGATATACTGAACGGTCTTAACCGGATAAGTCACAAACGGGGCAATGATGCCTTTGGATTTTAAAAAGTCGGATAACCCTGTTGCATCCTTCTGATCATTGAACAGGATAGGTATGATCGGGGCACAACTTTCGGTCGTGTTGTATCCCAAATTTTTAACTCCCTCCCTGATTTTCAGGGCGTTCAACAACATTTTTTCCCTTCGCTCAGGTTCATTGGTAATTATTCTTAATGCAGCGCATGCTGCGGCAACCATAGGTGGAGGTAAAGCCGTAGAAGCCCCATACACATGTGAATTTTCCCTGATTGTTTTTATAACATCATGATTTGCTGATATAAAGCCGCCATAAACGCCAACGGCTTTGCTCATGGTCTCGGTCTGAAAAATCCCGGGAGCGTGTTCCAAATGAAAATATTCTGGAGTCCCTTTGCCATTCTCACCAAGGACTCCTGTGGCATGGGCATCATCCACAACCAATAAACCATTGTATTTCTCCGCAACTGGATAAATCTCATCCAATGGGGCAATTTCTCCCGTGAGCGCAAAAATCCCGTCGGTGATGACCAATGGCCTGATCGACTTGTGCTTATTGATCAGTAATTCCAGGTCTGTAGCATTCCTATGTTCGTAAAAATAGATTTTGGAAATATCTGAAGGAAATCCATCGATGATACTGGCATGTGCAGAACTGTCGGCAAATATGGCATCATATTCACCTTTTAGTGCCTGAAGCAGGATTTTATTGCCAAGATAGCCAGAGGCATAGACGATTGCATCCTCTTGTTGTTTAAAATCTGCCAATATTTTTTCCAGTTCCAGATGGATAGTCGAAGTGCCGGTTGTTTGTCTGGAAGCGGCGAAATTCAAACCAAAATTCCGAATTCCTTCATTGGCAGCTTTTACCAAATCAGGGTGGTTGGCCAATCCGAGGTAATTGTTGCCGGCAAAATAAGAATATTGATGTCCTTCAGAGTGGATCGTATTCCCCGAAAAACTTTCCATGATCAGCATAATAGCGAAAAATTAAATCAGATGGCTTAAGATCATTACACCAATCAGTCCGATGACGCCGATGGTTGTTTCCATAACCGTCCAGACCGCGAAGGTTTGCTTGATCGAGGTATTAAAGTACTCCTTGAACAACCAGAACCCGATGTCGTTGAAATGCGAAAGCATTAGGCTACCAGCCCCGGCGGCGATAACCATCAATTCGGGAGACACATTTGTCCCTACGATCAAGGGTGCGGTTAATCCTGCAGCAGTTATGCAGGATACTGTGGCAGAGCCTATTGTAAACCGGATCAAAGTAGCAACGCTCCAGGCCAGCACCAAGGGTGATAAATTGAAACCACTTGCCACCACTTTGATATATTCAGCAGATCCGCTATCAGCCAGTACTTGCTTAAAGGCTCCTCCTGAAGCAATGATCAAAAGGATCATGGTGACACTTGCTGAAGAATCGGCCAGGGTTTTCATGATATCCGCCATTTTTTTCCCTTTTCTGATCCCCAGCAGATAAATGCCAATAAATACGGACGCAAAAAGTGCGATATTCGGGTCGCTGATAAATTTTAAAAATTTGTTGTTGTTCGCTTCTGCAGGAAGTGCCATCTGGATAACGGCTCCTGAAAGCATTAGTAAGATAGGGCTTAATGCTGTAAACAAACTGGCTGAAAGGGAGGGCAGTTCTTCTTTTTTAAATACACGCGGAACAAACAGGTTCGCAGGGGGTATTAGTTTCCAATTCTTGTAAAATCTTGACAACAAAGGTCCTGCTATGATTATGGCTGGTATTGCAACAATAATCCCGTACATCAATGTCAGGTTCGGATTGGCATGTAAAATAGCTGCAACCGCAGTTGGGGCAGGGTGCGGTGGGAGAAAACCATGTGTTACCGATAAAGCTGCACAAAGAGGTAGTCCCAGGTAAATCAATGGCAGCTTCGTCGAGAAGGCAAATGCGTAGATCAAAGGGATCAAAACCAGAAATCCAGCATTGTAAATCATTGGCAAACCGACCAGGAAACCTGTGATCATAATGGCGATCTGGATTTTGGAAAGCCCGAAAAGTTCAACCAACTTGTCGGTGATCTGGTAAGCCGCACCGCTCTCTTCCAACAACTTGCCCAACATGGCCCCAAATACGATCACGAGAGTTATGCTCCCCATTGTGCTTCCAAGTCCATCAGTGATCGATTTCAGGATGGCCAAAGCATCCATATGGTTCAATACCCCCACGGCAAACGAGGTGATCAGCAATGCCAGGAACGCGTGGATCTTAAAGACAGTGACCAGCACAAACAGCAGGGCAATCGCGAGAAAGATGATAATAAGTGGCATGTTAAACGGAAATTAAAAATTAATAATTAAAAATTAATAATTTGAAACCGGAAATCTATTGATTAACTGAGTAAATGGTCAATCTATTATGAACTGTGGAATAATCCCAAAATCAATATCTGACGAAAGTAGGATTTTTATCCTTAAAACAAAAACTCCTATCGGTTTTAATCCGACAGGAGTTTTGTATAAATTTTTTCGTTAGAAAAAATTTATTAATAGAACTTTCTGAACCCGATAATTTTGCGGACTTCTTCCAGTGTTTTTGATGCTGATGCGCGGGCCTTTTCAGCCCCGTCTTTCGCAACTTTCGATAAGTATGCTTCATCCCTGGCAATCTCTTCAATACGAGTCCTGATCGGATTGGTAAAGTTGACGATATCTTCGGCCAATTGTTTTTTGAGATCCCCATAGCGGATCGAACAGTTATTATAAGCTGAATCAAAGTGGTTTACGACATCACGTGTCGAAACGACTTCCATCAAAGTAAAGAGATTTTGGATCACATCGGGCTTTTTCTGGTTCATTTCGGTTGGCCCGATATCTGTAACCGCCTTCATCACTTTTTTGCGGATACTAGCTGGCGACTCAGCAAGGGAAATGGCATTCCCTGTCGATTTTCCCATTTTGCCCGTACCATCAAGGCCAGGAATCTTTACCATGTCCTGTCCTTCGAAAGTGTAAGCTTTGGGGATCGGGAACGTTTCGACATTGTACATGCGGTTGAACCTGCGTGCAAAAGTCCTTGCCATTTCAAGGTTCTGCTCCTGGTCTTTCCCAACTGGGACAAGGTGTGCTTTATGTATGATGATATCTGCGGCCATCAGGACAGGATAGGTGAGCAATCCTGCATTGACATTCTCCGGCTGTTCGCGGGCCTTATCCTTAAAGGAGGTCGTCCGTTCCAATTCGCCCAGATAAGCATTCATATTCAATAGAAGGTACAGCTCAGGTATTTCTGGTATGTCGCTTTGAATGAAAATTGTGGCCTTTTCGGGATCAATCCCACATGCAAGGTATTCGGCAAGTACCTGTTTTACATTGTCGTGCAAATCCGCGGGGGTTGGGTGTGTCGTAAGCGAATGAAAATCAGCAATGAAAAAAAAGGTCTGGTGTTGGTGCTGCATCTCAATGAAGTTCTTGACTGCTCCGAAATAATTTCCAAGATGAAGGTTCCCTGTCGAGCGTATTCCGCTTACTACTGTTGGCATTTGAATTCTTTAATATTGTGAAATAATCATTTTCGGTTGCAAAAATAGCAAAACCAATCAAAAGGAGCCGATTATTCTTCAAGACCTGCAATTTCGAAATTTTCCGGATCGATCAGAGGTTCACCTTTGTACCGTAGCAACAGTTGGGCAATGGCAAGGGTATCTTTTTCGCAATAACGCGCAATCCGCTTTATATCAGATGTTCCATAATAAATGCCGGCCACCTGGCTGCCATCAATATCGTCCTTGGGAGTAGGAATATTAAAGATTGTACAAAGTAATTCAAGCGATGAATAATGTTTATAATCGCCAAATTTCCAAAGTTGTAGCGTATCGAGCATGATCTCCTTAATTTCCCAGGGTTTGGATCCCGCAATATCTAAAATGGAAGGCAGTTGTAATCCGTTGATTAACATCCTTCTGGCAATAAATGGGAAATCAAATTCCTGCCCGTTGTGGGCGCAAAGCTTGTGCAACGGATTGGACATAAAACTTTTTAGCAATTCAGAGAATCCCACCAAAATGGCTTTTTCGTCATGACCATAGTAGGACTTGACACGAAAGGCACGTTCTTTTCCTTTACGAAAAATCTTTCCTGCCGAAATGCATACAATCTTCCCAAATTCAGCATAGATACCAGCCCTGCCATAAAGTTCTTCAGGCGACTCACCCTCTTTGCCGATTTGGCCAGCTTTTTTTCTCCAAAGCTTCTGGAGGTTTTCGGGTACAAGGTCAAGGTTTTCAAACTGTGGAATAGTTTCGATGTCGATAAACAAAACATGTTCCGGTGAAAGTTTTTCAAGCATAACTGTCTGATTTAGGGATTGTCGTTGAGATGTTTTTCGATATACTGGGTGATGATGTCGATCGCGACTTTATTATTGCCGCCCTCAGGGACAATAATATCGGCGTATCTTTTGGTGGGTTCGATAAACTGAAGGTGACTGGGCCTAACCGTGTCTTCATACCGGTGCAGGACTTTGAGAACATCCCTGCCACGTTCGATAATATCGCGCATGATGACCCTCGAAAGCCTGACATCGGCTTCGCAATCAACGAAAATTTTGATGTCCATTAACCTTCTCAATTTTTCAGGCTGAAGGCAGAGGATCCCCTCCACTATGATTACTTTGTGAGGTTTGATCACGGTTGTCTCGGCAAACCGGGTACATGTAAGGTAAGAGTAAATGGGCTGCTGGATACTTTCCCCTTTTTTGAGTTTTTTGATACTGTCGATCAACAACTCAAATTCAATACTGTCCGGATGGTCAAAGTTGATCTGTTGCCGTTGTTCGAGCGGTAAGTGACTATTATCGCGGTAATAGGCATCCTGTGAAAGGACAGCGACATCTCCTTTTTTTAAGCGGCCAATTATTTCGTTTACGACTGTGGTCTTTCCAGAACCCGTTCCACCTGCAATTCCTATAACAAGCATAAAATAAAATTTTGAGATTCAAAATTAAGGAAATATTCTGTTATCAATGATTTTTTAGTCAAAATCAATATCTTTGTGTAATTTGAAATCAAAAATTTAGCAGACCATGATAAACCATACAGTACTTTTTAAACTCAGGGAATTTGATACGGAAGATCAGAAAGGAGTTGTAAGGGCCAAATTGGAACACGCATTGCTTGCTCTGAAGGAAAAAATAGATGTCCTGAAATACATCGAAGTGGGGCAAAATGTGGAGTTCAACTCCCCTTCATTCGACATTTGCCTCGTCACCCATTTTGAGACTCTTTATGAACTTGAGATTTACAGGGTCCATCCTGAACATCTTAAAGTTGTCGAACTTGTAAAAAGCTCAACTGTTGACAGAGCTGTTGTTGACTATGAATTTTAAGTTCTCCCTAAAATTATATTGATATGAACAGCCTCTATCCAATGAAATTCGTCCCGATATGTAAAGACAAGATCTGGGGCGGCCAAAAATTGTCCGAACTTTTGAACAAAGATTTTTCGCACCTGCCCAACTGTGGTGAAACATGGGAAATTTCCGGGGTAAGGGATGAAGTATCGGTTGTTGCAAATGGTTTTTTGAAGGACAATACAATTGAGGAGCTTTTGGAGGTTTACATGGGCGATTTGGTTGGTGATAAGGTTTATGACCAATTCGGGTTTGAATTTCCCCTCCTGATAAAATTTATTGATGCCAATGACAACCTTTCGATCCAGGTCCACCCAAACGATGAACTGGCATTAGAAAGGCATGATGCATTTGGTAAAACTGAGATGTGGTATGTCATTCAGGCCGATCCCGGAGCAAAGCTGATATCAGGTTTTAACCGTGCAATAGATAAGGAAGCCTACCTTGATTACTTTAAAAAAGGACAACTGGAAGATATCCTGAATTTTGAAGAGGTCAAAGCTGGCGATGTCTTTTTTATGCCTGCCGGACGTGTCCATGCCATTGGAAAGGGGATCGTGGTTGCTGAGATTCAGCAAACATCTGACGTCACTTACCGGATTTATGACTTTAACCGGGTGGACGAAAACGGGAAAGCGCGTGAACTACACACCGATCTGGCTGTCGATGCCATCGACTATCAATTTGAAAAAAATTACAGGACAGAATACAAGGAAGTTGATAATGTTCCGGTTCAACTCGTCAAATGTCAGTATTTTACGACAGATATCCTCAATTTGTCCCAACCTCTCGAACGTGATTTCAGCGGTTTCGACACTTTTGTGATCTATATCTGCCTTGAAGGGGAATGTACCATAACCTGGGAAGGCAAAGGACTTGAATTTAAAAAGGGGGATACAATCCTTGTTCCGGCAATCATCGACATTTTTGAGCTTTCACCGGTTATTGGGAACGTAAAACTTCTTGAAGTTTATATTTGAGCGTATCATGATTTTTCAAATCACAAACCCGAGATAAAATTAAGGAATTCAATTACTTCAATTACAATTGGTCTATAAAAATAAATATTTGCAGATGAATAATACTTGTCCAAGTTCAGCACAATGCCCAATATTTAATGGAATATTATCTGGCAAAACTTTAGCTTCCCAGAGTTATCGGGATCTGTTTTGCGAAGCCGGTGAAAATAAATGGAGTAATTGCAAACGGTTTTTGACAAAAAAACGATTCGGCAAATGTCCCCCTGATTTGTTACCAAATTCCTTCGATACCATTGAACAGATAGGGAAATTGTATAAATTATGATGATTATCAAAAAAGCTGAATTTGTGGTCAGCAACACCGATCCGGGGAAATGTCCGGTAACGGAAAAGCCGGAATTTGCCTTTGTCGGGCGATCTAATGTGGGTAAATCTTCATTGATCAACATGTTGACCAATTTCAACGATCTTGCCAAGGTTTCGGGAGCCCCTGGAAAGACCAGACTGATCAACCATTTTAATATCAATGATGAGTGGTTCCTTGTCGATTTGCCAGGATATGGCTATGCAAAGGCCTTGCGTTCATCGCGCGAAAAATGGCTGATTTTTATAAAGAAATACCTGAGGGTGAGGGAAAATCTGTTTTGTGTTTTTGCCTTGATCGACTCACGCCACGAACCACAGGCCCTAGACCTTGAATTTATGAACTGGATGGGTGAAAATGGGGTGCCCTTTGCAATGGTATTTACTAAAACAGATAAACTGTCGGATAAACAGTTGGATAAGAACCTATCGGCCTATAAAACCGAAATGCTTAAAACTTGGGAAGAATTGCCACCCCTCTTTGTAACATCAGCCGAAAAAAAACTAGGAAGGGACGAGATGCTTACCTTCATCGGGGATATTGTCCGGAAAAATTAGATAAATAGATGTTAATAAGATAATTGCATATAATTGTTCATAAGAACGGGGTTGTTGTGCAAAAAAAGATGGAGTTTCGGATTCGTAGTTGTATCAATATCTTTACTTTTGTCGCAAGACTGTAGCGAATCAATTCACCCAGAAAATCACTAAATATGTCTAAAGGAATTATCAAAATTTTTGCCGGCACGGAATCCAAATATCTGGCCGAGAAAATAGCTGAAAACGCTGGAATTGAATTAGGTAGATCATCATGTCCACGGTTTTCAGATGGAGAATTCGAACCATGTTATGAGGAGACGATCAGGGGTTCGTTCTCATTTATCGTTCAATCGACCTTCCCTCCTGCAGATAATCTTTTGGAATTGCTCTTGATGATCGATGCTGCCAAGAGGGCATCGGCTTACAAAATAATTGCGGTTATGCCTTATTTTGGTTTTGCACGTCAGGATCGTAAAGACAGGCCCCGTGTTTCAATTGGGGCGAAACTTGTCGCCGACATGTTATCAGTGGCAGGAATTGACCGTTTAATTACAATGGACCTACATGCGGATCAGATCCAGGGATTTTTCGACGTTCCAGTTGATCACCTTAGCGCCGTTGCCCTGTTTATCCCCCATATTCATTCAATGGGGTTAAGGGATATCGTCGTGGCCTCTCCCGATGTGGGTGGAACAAAAAGGGCCAATGTTTTTGCAAAACACCTTAAAACAGATCTGGTAATTTGCCACAAATCGCGCAGCAAGGCCAATCAGATCGATTCAATGACCCTTATTGGTGATGTCGAAGGGAAGGATGTCGTAATGATTGATGATATGATCGATACGGCCGGCACTATTACAAAGGCTGCCGATGTAATGAAAGCAAAGGGCGCCAGGTCAGTAAGGGCGTTTGTGACCCATGCTGTTTTATCAGGGCCGGCATTTGACCGGATCGAATCATCCCAACTCGACGAAGTCCTTGTTACAGACTCGATTCCGCTAAAACGTAATTCGGATAAAATTACAGTTTTGTCTTGTGCTCCCCTGTTTGCCGATGTCATTAAAAAGATTCACGAAAATAAATCAATCAGTACAGCGTTTATCTGATAATTATTACCTTTGCGCCCGGTTTTGCAGCATACCTTTGTTGGTGTGATGCGGATACCTTCCTTTCAGAAGGAGATCTGAGTAAACACTTAGTTACAAAACAGTTAATTTTTTAAAAACAAATGAAGAAATTTCAAATTAAGGGTACTGTCCGTCAGGCTATTGGCAAGAAAGATTGTAAAGCGCTGAGGGCTCAGGATTTGGTACCCTGTGTGATTTATGGTGGCGAAAAAGTTGTGCATTTCCAGGCACACGAAAATGAATTCCGGAAATTGATCTATACACCAAAAGTCTATCAGACTGAAATTGATGTGGACGGTACTTTGTACAATGCTTTCTTACAAGCCTTGCAATTTCATCCTGTTACCGACAAACTTCTGCACATCGACTTTCTTGAAGTGCGTGAGAATGTTGCTGTTAAACTGGAGATTCCTGTACGTCTTGATGGTTATGCTAAAGGTATCCAGCAAGGGGGTCGCTTGAAATCGAACCTTCGTACTTTGAAAGCCAAAGGATTTCCAAAAGATTTTCCGGATGAGATTGTTATTGATGTGACCGAATTGAACATCAGCGAAAGTGTCAGGGTATCCGACGTAAAAGTTCCTGGTATTGAAATCTTAAATGCAAAATCTGTTCCGGTTGCTACTGTTATGGTTACCCGTGCCGCACGTGCTGCAATGGCAGATACCTCTCAGCCAACTGCAAAGAAAAAATAAATTTTTCAAATTTTGAAATACCTGATTATAGGCTTGGGGAATATCGGGGAAGAATACGAAAATACCCGGCACAACATTGGATTTACGATATTGGATGCTCTCGCAAGGGCATCCAATATTTCTTTTAGCGAAAAGCGTTATGGGTCGGTTGCCGAAATGAAACATGCCGGTAAGGTATTTATATTGTTGAAACCCAATACGTTCATGAACCTAAGTGGCCGTTCTGTCCATTACTGGATGCAGAAGGAGGGGGTCGAACTGGATAAAGTCCTGATCCTTGTTGATGACCTTGCATTGCCACTTGGAAAAATCAGGATGCGGCTGAACGGTGGGGATGCTGGACACAACGGTCTGAAAAGTATTCAGCAGATTTTGGGCACCCAGGATTACGTCAGGCTGAGGTTTGGGATTGGAAACGACTTTTTGCGAGGCTACCAGGTCGAACATGTCCTTGGGAAATGGACCAGGGAAGAAGAAGAAGTGGTCAACTCAAAAATGGAACTCTGTATCGAGATCATCAAAGCTTTTGCAACCATGGGTGCCGAAAGGGCGATGAATACGTACAATAAGAAGTAGGTGGGGATTGCTACTGGCAGCTGGCTTCTGGCGACTGGCAGCGTTCAAAAGTTTGAACGTGCAATCAAATTTTGATTAAACTTTTCCTTTAGATCCAATTATTCTGGAAAACAGGATGTAGGAAACAAATAGCATTTGAACGACTTTGTTAAAATCTCTCTTTCTGTTTTACGATGTGTGCCTTAGGCACAAAATATTGGTAGAAGTTGAGAGCATCATAATATTTCGTCCCGTCAGGGACGAAATCTCAGATATCAGAATGCTTTCTACCCATAGTTAATCCTTTACAGGATTAATGAGAGGTTAAAAAAGTTCTAAGTTCAGGGTAAGCCAGTAGCCAGCCGCCAGTAGCAAGTTGCTTCTGAATCTGCCAGCTGCCAGCCGCTAGTCGCCAGTTGCCAGCCCCATAAATATTAATCATCAATCTAATGTCTCATGGACGAACCAGTTAGGATCGATAAATGGCTTTGGGCCGTTCGCCTTTTTCATACAAGGACACTTGCCACCGAGGAGTGCAAGAAGGGCCGTATTACCATTGATGGAATCTCAGTAAAACCCTCAAGGGTTCCCAAGATCGGCGACATTATCAAAATCCGTAAAAACCCTGTGACCTACTCCTACAGAGTGATTGGGCTAATTGGGAAACGTGTCGGTGCCAAACTTGTAGTCGATTATGTCGAGGACATCACCCCGCCCGAAGAATTGAAAATCCTCGAAATCCGTGCCCAGATGAACACCTTCGAACGCGACCGTGGAACCGGTCGTCCAACCAAAAAGGACCGTCGCGATCTGGATAAGTTGCAGGATTGGGATTAAAGAAACTTATTAATAAGTAAGTCTTACGATCGTGGCAGAAGACAAAAACCTGCCAAAATCCAATCATTTTTTCTTTATTGCAATTTACATAAGTTATATTTTTCGTTATATTTGGCATTCTTTTAATTTATGGCTGTTTAACTATCAATTATTTCTATGAAAAGGTTGGTTTTATTGTTTTTGAGCATGTTGGTAATTTCATTTAGGTCTTCTGCTCAGGAGGCTCCTAAAGTCAAATTTGAGAAGGTGTCACAAGAGGAGATGGCCATGAAAACCTACCTGAACGATACCACAGCGGAGGCGGTTATACTCTATGATGAGGGTTCCTCTTATGTGAAATATGAAGTAGGTGATGGTTTTAAGCTTACCTTTGAACGTTTTGTCAGGATTAAAATTCTCAAGCAAAGCGGCGTAAGTTGGGGCAACTTTATGGTTTCGCTCTATTCAAATGGTAGTTCAAAAGAAGATTTGCAACAGATAAAAGGGACAACCAGCAATTATGAAAAAGGTAAAATCGTACAATCGGAATTAAAGAAGGATGCTATTTTCAGGGAACGAGAAAACAAATTCTGGGAAGCTGTCCGTATTTCGTTACCATCCGTAAAGGTTGGATCAGTAATCGATCTTCACTATACAATCAGCACCAACCTGATGTGGAACCTCCGTACCTGGAAATTCCAATATGCTATTCCTGTAAGATGGAGCCAATATAAGGTGGTTTATCCCGAGTACTTTAACTATAACCATACTATGCTTGGGTATCATCGTTTGCTCATTAACAAATCAAGTCAAAGTACAGAATCGATCAACTATTTTGAAAATGTTAGAACCAACCAGGGCGGGTTTTCATCGGCTCAAAACCAAGCAGTAAACCAGAATATTACCTACCAGACCAAGACATTTGATTATGCTGCAATGGACATACCAGCAATAAAAACTGAACCTTATTTGACGACGATTGAAAATTTTACTTCCCGGATCAAATTTGAATTGGCCAGTATCAATTTTTTACTAGTAGGGGGCAAGTTTAAAAACTATACGACTTCGTGGATCGATATTGCCAAAGAATTGGCTCTTGATGACAATTTTGGTTTGCAACTTAAAAACGATAATTTTGCGAAAGATATTGTCAATCAATTAACAAAAGGAATTGACGACACCCTGGGCAAGCTTAATGCAGTCTTTCATCATGTGCAAAAGGTTATGAAATGGGACGGGTCCAATTCTTGTTATACAAGCAAAAATTTAAAAAAAACCTATGCCGATAAAACGGGGAATTCCGCAGACATCAATCTTTTACTAACCGTTATGCTGAACAAGGCGGGTATAAGTGCCAACCCGGTCATTTTAAGCACCCGGCAAAATGGGATGATTTCGTTTGCACATGCTTCCATCAGCGATTGCAACTATGTTATTGTTAAAGCAGTGGTCGATGGAAAACCTTTTTTGCTTGATGCAACCGAACCATCCTTACAGGCAGGATACATACCTTTCCGTTGTTTGAATGGGGAAGGACAGTTGATTACAACGGATGGGGCAGAGCCTGTTCCGCTCCAAAACACAAGATCCGTCGAAATTACGAAGGTTGATCTTGAAATCGTGGGTGGGAAAGTCTCTGGTACGTTAAATAACCAGTTGACAGGATTAAATGCTTACGATTTTCGCGAAGCAGTGAAATTGGCAGGAGGCAAGCAGGAATTTTTCAACAAGTTAAAAAACAGTTCATCAGATATTGATTATTCAACCTATGCCTATGTTAACCTTGATAGTTTGGAACTACCTATAATTCAAGAGTATAAAATTTCATTAAAAGAAGGGCAGGAGGCCGGTTCAGATATTGTCTATATTGATCCGATCGTCATTGGCCGTGTAAGGAGCAATCCATTTAATTCGCCACAGCGTGAATATCCTGTTGAATTTGGCGTTCCGTCATACGATATTTTTACCATCCAGTTTAAAATTCCAGAAGGATATAAAGTAGATGAACTTCCTAAAAACTTATCAATGACAACGGAAGATAATGGCGCAAAATTCGTTTATCAGGTTGTGCAAGCCCAAAACAAAATTGTGGTCAGTTTACGCATTTCAATTGATAAAACAACTTTTTTACCTTCTGAATATCAGGGATTAAAAGAGTTCTATAATGCAATTGTCAATAAAGAAGCCGAACAGATCATCCTCAAAAAAATATAGCCAAAATGTCTGTAAAATCATGGTTTGTAGCCGGTATGTTACTGGCAATCAATTCTACACTTTTTGCAAAAGACAAATTTGTCCAGTTTTATCCGGCCTTTTCAATCGATTCCATAATGAAAAAAGATGCATGGGCAGTGTGCCGCGATTTTCACCAAGAGTTTGAAATTCAGAACTACGGAAAAGCTGTTGAACGTGTGCATGTTGTGTTTACGATCCTTGATAAAAAAGGGGATGATTTTGCAGAGATTGTATTGCCTTACGACAAGTCGTCGAAAGTTACCTCGATTAATGGTAAAAGCTATAATATGCTTGGCTTACCAGATGATAAGCTGAAAAGCAGTGCAATTCAGGACCTGAATTATACTTCAGCAGGGGCAATCTATGATGATATCCGGCTGAAAACGGCCACATTCAATCCCGATAGTTATCCCTACACAGTCGAATACAATTATGAAATTGAATACTCTGGATTGATTGGCTATCCTGAATGGCGGCCTGTTTGTGGTTACAGGTTATCGGTCGAGAAATCTTCCTTCGTTTTAATTTGTCCGGATACGATGAAAATCCGTTACAGGGAGTTCCATCTTCCGACAAACTGCCGGACTGAAAAACACGAAAATCGCACCAAGATCTTTGAATGGAAGCTTGACTCTCTCAAAGCTTTCAGAGAGGAACCATTGGCTCCCCAATTATACCTCGAAACCCCACGTGTCATTGTCGCTCCCGTATATTTCATTTATGATGGTTCCTCAGGTTCGATGAATTCCTGGAACGATTTTGGGAAATGGATCGGTAAACTGAATGAGGGAAGGGATCAATTGGCAATGCAACGGCAAAATGAAATCCGCGAGATGGTCAAAGGGTTGAAAGATACTGTACTGATTGTTCAGAAACTTTACCAATATATGCAAAGCCGTACCCGATATGTTGCCATACAGCTAGGCATCGGTGGTTATCAGCCCTTCCCGGCAGAAACGGTTGACCGGTTAGGTTATGGTGATTGCAAAGCATTGTCGAATTACATGAAAGCCTTATTGTTAACAGTAGGTATCCCTTCGATTTATACAATTGCCGGAACTAGCTATAATCAGGGAATCACCATGGCCGATTTTCCCACAATTGGTCAGAACAACCATGCAATCCTTTGTGTCCCACTTCACAATGACACCTTATGGCTCGAATGTACAAGTCAGACAGCACCTTGTGGTTATCTGGGTTTATCAACTGCAGGAAGAAAGGTTCTCAATATCGGACCAGATGGGGGACGGATTGTGAGCACGCCACAGTTTTCGGCGAGTCAAAACAGCCAGAATTGTACCGCCAGCTTACAGGTCAGCTCCAACGGGTCGATGCAAGGATCCGTGAAAACAACCTATAGCGGTTACCAGTATGAAAATATTTCGGAAATCCTTGAGGAACCAAAAAAAGAACAAGAAAAGGCTTTGTACAAAAAACTCCAGATTGCAGGATTAATTGTATCTGATTTTGGATATGAAGCGAGGAAAGCTAAAATACCATCGGCAGTTGAAAAAGTGGCAATCATTGCCACTTCATTTGCTTCCAAAACAGGAACACGGTTGTTCATCCCATTGAATATCTTTAATCAGAAAAAGACCATCCCTGAGAGGCTTGAAAATCGGAAGATGTCTGTTTACAAGGACTTTGCCTATACAGATAAAGATTCGGTGATGATCCAATTGCCGGAAGGCTTCAAAATGGAATCGTTGCCTCGCGGAAAAACAATATCTTCCGATTTTGGGACGTACACCACAACAATAACACAAAATGACGATAAGGTATTGTATGTCAGAGAATTAGTAATTATACGTGGCACATGGCCAAAGGAGACCTACAGTTCGCTTGTTGATTTTTATTCTGACATTGTTTCTGCAGACAAGGTTAAAATGGTGTTGAAGGAAGAACTAAAGTAACTCTGTATGGAATTGCATTTGGGAATACAAACCAAATTATTATCCGTTTACCTTATTCCGATATCATTTGCCCGCTTTCAATCTCCTGTTCGGTAAAACCGGTTGCCAATAAAATATCGGAGCTTGAGACTCCTGTCTTTTTCAAATTTCTTGCAATTCCCAACTTTTCAGCTTTTATTTTATTGTCCGAGAATTTTCTTTCCTGTTCGATGCCTTGTTCAATACCCTTGTCATAAGCATCAATTAAAAAGGTCTTTTCGGTGCTGATAATATCCCAATATCTGTCATAAGTTTCGAGTTCTCCTTTAGTCAGACCACTTTCAAGGATCAGGTCAGTCGCCTCTTTTATCTCAGGAACATCCAAAAAATCAGGAGAAATCCATTCCTGCAAATCGTTAATTTCAGATAAAAAACGCAACCATAACACCTTTAACTTTTTATCTGTAAATTTCTTTGCTTTAAATTTTGGCAACTCGATAAAAACGAATTCCAATCCCTCCATTACCTTATTGGTATCCTGTGTATGAATAATTTGATAATGATAAATATAGGTATCAGGATTATTATCAAAATTTTCGTTGATGATGTTTAGCGAGTAAACCGGATGCAATCTTTTGTATTGGAAACCCCTGCCAACTTGTTTGATGTAAGCTTTTGGATATTCCGGTGATGTTGACCCCCCTTCTCCGGTCATATTGACCCCCCTTCAGGGATGATGGTTCAGAGAACTCTAATGACTGACAATTTTACCGTTTTTTTCTTAAACTTTCACCTTTTAATTC